>Ga0256847_1001691_pt1 | contig 10770 bp, 11 predicted proteins | sample TeddybearmetaG_FD_189099 | JGI IMG/M metagenome (GOLD analysis project Ga0256847, IMG submission 189099) | Hydrothermal vent microbial communities from East Pacific Rise, Pacific Ocean - Teddybear | ecosystem: Environmental > Aquatic > Marine > Hydrothermal vents | place: Pacific Ocean: East... | reverse complement strand
ATCTATTTACACTCAGTGGTTCTAATGACGAATTACGTGTAGTTAGTTTCGGAGTCACTGAGGGAATTTCTCAACTATTCAGCGTTGATTTAGAATTAGTAGCGGAAAATGATGAATTAGACTTTGATAAAATTGTTGGACAAGCTGGTTCTTTAACTCTACAACAGTATGAAGAGGAAGAACCACGTTATTTTCATGGTATTATCAGCCGCTTTGAACAAGTTGCTAGTGGTTTGCGTTTTACTACTTATAATGCTACCTTAGTGCCTAAAATCTGGTATTTAATGCACCGACATAATTGCCGCATATTTCAAAAAATGAGTGTGCGTGATATTGTGAAAAAAATTCTGAATGAATTAGGTGTGCCGGGAGATGAATATCGTTTTGTCTTACAAAATGATCCGCCTAAACGCGAATACTGTGTTCAATATCGGGAATCTGAGTTTGATTTTATCAGTCGTCTGCTTGAAGAAGAAGGAATTTTTTACTTTTTTGAACATCAAGACAATAAACATATTTTAGTAATGGGGAATAGTTTATCGGCTCATCTACCGATTCAAGGAGAAAATAAGATAATTTTCCACGAACCCCGCCCGGGGCAAGTTGCCGATGAAGCTCATATTTATAGTTTTAATTATACTCAAGAGATTGTTTCAGGCAAAGTAAGTTTAAAAGATTATAACTTTAAAAAACCAGCATTAAACTTAAAAGGCGAACAAACAGCCACTAAAAATCAAGATTTAGAAGTTTATGATTATCCGGGTAAATTTGAAGAGCCTGAACGCGGCAAACATCTAGCAAAAGTACGCTTAGAAGAATATCAAACCGTAAAAAAAGTAGCTAATGGCGCAACTACTTGTACACAATTTGCCGCTGGTTTTTTCTTTAGCATGGAAGAATACCCAAGAAAAGACTTTAACAAAAAATACTTAATCACCCAACACCAAGTTTCAGGCAGCCAACCACAAGTTCTCGAAGAAACCGCCGGAGAAGGTGGCACCACTTTTTCCAGTAGTTTTGAATGTATTCCCTTTGAAGTTCCCTACCGCCCAGATATAGTTACTCCTAAACCAGTTGTCGAAGGCAGCCAAACAGCATTTGTAGTTGGACCCAAAGGCGAAGAAATTTATACCAACGAACATGGACAAATTAAAGTCCAATTTCACTGGGATCGTGAAGGCAGAATGGATGAAAACAGCTCCTGTTGGATTAGAGTAAGCCAATTATGGGCTGGAAGAAGCTGGGGCGCGATGTATATTCCGCGAGTTGGTCAAGAAGTTATAGTTGACTTTCTTGAAGGTGATCCAGATAGACCAATTATTACTGGGCGAGTTTATCATGGTACTAATAAACCTCCATATCCGTTGCCGGCAGAAAAAACTAAAAGTACGATTAAATCCAATTCTTCAAAAGGTGGAGGTGGGTTTAACGAAATTCGCTTAGAGGATAAAAAAGGCAAGGAACAAGTATTCATTCATGCGGAAAAAGATTATGATTTGCGCATTAAAAATGATCGCAGAGAACACATTGGTAAAGATCAGAACCTAACTGTCAAAGAGAACGCCCAAAATCTAATAGAAAAAAACAATAATCTCACCGTAAAAGGCAATGATACCACTCAAATCACTGGACATCAATCTCGTGAAATTAAAAAAAGTGTCCATGAAAAAATAGGCAAGGGCTATTTTAATGACACTGGAATGCAAATTCACTTTAAAGCTGGACAAAAAATTGTCATAGATGCTGGCATGGATATTACTCTAAATGCTGGAGGCAGCTTTATAAGAATTAACGCTAGTGGCGTAACAATTCAGGGTCCAATGATTAAAATAAACAGCGGCGGCTCTGCTGGCAAAATTAAATCTGCCAAACCCAAAACACCACAACAACCCCAAGAAGCCGATAATGCTAAACCGGGTAAACAATTTAAGGTTCCACCTGTAGAAAAAGTTTGGCAAGCTATAGCATTAGACTTTCCAAGCTTGATGGCTCAAAAAATAACACTAAAAGAAGCGGCCAAAAATGGAACACCATTTTGTGCAACATGCGGTAAATAATGAATAATATTAGAGATATACTATACAAAACCAGCTTCGCCCAAGATAGACAACTATACATTATCTTAGATGCAGCCCGTGTAGAACAAATACCAGCGCAACTTTTTGAGCTAGAAGATGATCCAGAATATATATCCCTATTTTTTGATACTCCGCAAGCAGAACTAATTGATGTTGCACCATATCTAGTCAAGGTAGATATGGACTCACGCTTATTAGCTTGGATGCTTGATGAAGGTTGGGGCAAAAGTTGGGGAATTTTTATCAGTGCAACAATGGAACTAGATGAATTATTTGAACATCTTCGGCAATTTTTAAAGGTAAAAGATCCAGAAGGTGAAGAACTATTTTTTAGATTTTATGACCCCCGCGTGTTGAGGATATTTTTGCCAACTTGTAATTATCAGGAGATAATGCAATTTTTTGGGGCGGTTGGTAGTTATATGGCGGAGAGTGAGGATGGGGAGATGTTGTTGGGGTTTAGTAAGGGGGATGGGAGGCTTGAGCTTAATGAGTATAAAATTATTGTATAATTGACATACACAAACTTAGTACAGCGGAGTAAATCAGTTGTACTAAATACCAAAGCATAAGTTTTAATGCTAGTGTCATTTCGACCAACGGGAGGATACGAAGTCAGCGAAGCTAATCTTTAAGATTTAAAGGAACAACAGATGTTAAAACTTAGGCTAGAACAATTTGAAGTTTTTCAAGAACAGGCAGAGCGCGAATTTGTCCAACAGTTACAACATTCCCTTGCCGAAAAATATCCTCACTTACTTCCGTGTTTTCCCGATGCGATCCAAAACCAGATCGTCATTAATATGATCACTCGTGCCAAGTCGTGGGGTATTACTTGGCAATCATCATTGGTAATATTTGCCGAATTGATGATTGCCATAGCACCAAATTTTGATGAACAAACGGAGATTAGAGACGCGCTTAAAAGTGATACCAAACAAGTTAATAAAATCATGAAAACGATTACAAATCATGTTCCTGAAACGGTTTGGGCAAAGGCTGAAGCCAGTGCTGATGATTTACCACTTTTCTTAAATGTTGACTATTTGGATGCGTCGTTAATTGATCAAACTATCAGTGCTATTCCGTTAGTTTTGTGGGATAAAATGGCTGAAATAGATGCACATCAATATGCCAAAAGTGCTTATCAATATGCTAACCAACTCGGATTAAATGGTTTAAATGATGCTCCTTTAACATTAGTTGTTTGGCGAGGTTTGTATGGTTCAGAATTTAAGAATCCAAAAGTTTATCCTTGGGTGAATGATATAATGTATAATAAAGGGCAACCGCGTGAAATTCTATCAATGATCAAGTTCAGAATTGCTTTGGATCACAGAAGGAGAGTATAGTATGCTTGAAGAACGAGGATGGTTGGACGATAGTTGGGCATTTACTAAATCTCTTCGCAGTGGGGTGTTGGATGCAGTAGCGGGGCTGGTTGAAGGCCTTGGTGAATTAATAAAAGGCGGTTATGCATTAGCTACAGATGATAAAGCTAGGGAGTCCGCTTGGAATACAACAAAAAAACTTGCCAAAGCGGCAGAAGATTATGGCGAGGAAGTTTGGGATGATCCAGCAAAAGCATATCGTGATGCACGCGATGGTACACTGGCTGCTTATAATAGTTTTGAACAAGCAAAAGAAAAAGCAGCGTCAGAAGGTCGTTCGGCTGAATTTTGGGGAAATTTAACAGGTAAAGGGATATTTGAAGTTGTAACTATTCTTTTTGGTGTTGGTGTAGCGGCAAAAGCTGGGAAATTAGGAAAAGTTGCTAAGGGTGCAAAACAGTTGGAAAATGCAGAGGATGTTGTTTCAGCATCTAATAAAGCAGAAAATATTGTAAAGAATTCAGATATTAAGGCACCTGATACTGATGGAGTGAAAATAGAATGTCCACTTGTTATTGCTGCCATGGCTGAGAAAGCGGCTAAAGAAGCGGCTGAGAAAACTGCAAAGGAAATGGCAGAGAAAGAAGTAAAAGAAGCGACAAAGGAAATAGTTAAAAAAACAAAAAAAACAAGTATTATATCTCCAGAGATGGAAGAAAAAATACTTGAAGGACAAAGAGTTATCAAGGACAACGGTTCTCCATCTAACAAGGTAATCGGAGGGCACTCATCGACCATTAATAATAATAACTCAAAATATGCTGTAGAAATACTTCAAGAAAATGAAGATGGCACCAAGGTAGTAAAATATATAAAAGAGTTTCCTGATAATCAAATATCTAAGATAAAAAAATCAACTCTTTTTCCAGAAAATTGGAGTAATAGAAAGATAATTAACTCATCCCAAGCTATTGCTGATACTCCAGCAATAGGCCATAGACTTTCAGATGGAGCAACAATACATCGAGAAGTAATAGATGGAATAGAAATCGAAGTAATCAAAGTGAATAGCAATGTTACTTCAGCTTATCCTACTGGAGGTAATTCATCAGGAGTGCCATTAGGATTTGAGGGTATAATAAATTAAAAAGGTATAGATTAATGTATTTACGATACAAAGAAATGATTGAAAGTCATAGTTCAATTGATTATTGGGCTGATGTTTTAAGTGAAGATGCTATAGAAGTTTTAAATAATTTTAATAATAGTGACTGGGAGAAACTCAATGAAGAGGTCGTAAAATTTTCCAAAGATAGCCAAGAAAAAGTTGCTGAAACATTATCAGAAGCAATCACAGATAGTGGCATAAATATTTTACTTAAATTACTCACTTTTTCGGATAGCAAAGGCGTATTAGAAGCAACGATAGATTCATTAAATTCAATTTATCAACAAAAAGATAAAGTTTACTTAACTGAAGCTCAGCGGCACAAGGTTAAAAGTCTTTCAAAGGAAAATAATTTAGCTAGTATACCTGCAAAAAACTTACTATCAATTATCAGACTCAAGTAGCCTTATAATTTCATCTCGTTTGATTCCAGTTGGATGAGGCTAAAAAATAATGTAACGTGGAAAAAGGGGACGCTACCCTTTATTTTAAATATTCGTAAAAACAATAAGTTGTTGATACCCCTTCTCGTTCCCAAATAAATTTAGGAACGAGAGGAAAAAGCACGATTGACGGTTCTTTTTCGCAGATATAATCATGAACTATACAGAAGAACAAGCACTTAATATTGCAAGGGATTATAAAAATAAATACCCTAATCTACAAAACGAAATAAAAAAGGCAGTTTAATGAAAAATTTAATGTCCAAGGAGAGAAAGCTTGGATTGTTACGGGTTACTTTTGATCTCTTTGGAGAAATAAGAGAATTTTACTATGTTAATGAAACAGGAGGTAGAATATACTCTTAGTGAGTATGGATCTAGAAATCCTCATTTGGAAACTGAAGAAGATAAATATCTAGCTGAAGAGTGGGAAGAAATTGTAAAAAAAGAAGGTGAGTAATCAACAAAAATTTTGTCAATAGGATAAATATTTAGAATAAAGAAAATAAAAAAGAGAATAAAATGAAACATAAAGTCTCAGCCCGACGGGGCATGTTACCCCCGTCGGAACGTTTGAGGTCTCAACTGATTTATTATTCTATAGTTTTTATAGTCACTAAACGGGTGGATGGGTTTACAAAATCTGTCTAGCTAAATTACGTTTTTTTGTAAGTAAAAGAATCCAACTCAGTCTGAAAATGCTTATTTTAAAATCAAATTGATTAGAAAATAGCTAATTCTTGGATGATATAGAATTCTTCGCCCGACGGGGTCTGTTACTGGTTATACGCTTTACCGCGTTTTTAACCATAATTAAATGGAAGTGTCCCTTTTAACTCTTGATTGTTTCTTCTTTTATTTTAATCACTTGTTGATTGAAGGATTGAAGGGAGGTTTCTCTTTTATTAAAAATTACATCTTTGACTCAACTTCTGGTAAAAGTAGAGAACCTGAAAAATACGGGTCAACCCCAACGGCTTGCTGTTTAATTGCTAATAGCAGTTGTTGAAATGCACGACGGTAGTTATCTGGCTGGCCATCGCCAAAGTCGATTGCCTGTGTATTGCTTAAAAACGGTAGATCAGGAAACTCACCCAGCACCAGCGGAATCCAGAAAAAATCTTCTCGTTTTTTACTCAAGTTCTTTCTGAAGAAGATCAAGGAGTGATTCGAGCAAAGCAAATATCAGGTATATTGTTATAAAATACAACTACATCCTTGCTTATATGCAATCTATGTAGTTTTATGTGGTTTTAATGAATTTTAATAGCGTCTAAGATTTATCGAATTGATTTTAAAGCCCTGAAGGGGCGATATAATATAGCCTAGGGCAACGCCATATCTGCTGATATTATTTAATGTTAGCCATGAAGGAGCGTATTAACATCATTATACCGCCCCTTCAGGGCTAACATATAATATACATCATCCCTAGGGCGTTGCCCTAGGCTGTATTATATCGCCCCTTCAGGGCTTGCTTTAAAATCAATTTTATAAAATACAACTACATCCTTGCTTATATGCAATCTCTGTAGTTTTATGTTGTTTTAGTGAAAATAGGAAAGTAAAGAAATGCCTGATAAAATTAATTATGACTTTATTAGTCAACGAGAAGGAGGCCGTCAAACCATTGGATATGTCCCTGACGCTAATACAAGTCAGAGTGGCGTTACCATAGCAACAGGGTTTGATTTGGGTCAAAAAAATGAGAATGACTTGAATGTACTTAACTTGCCTCAGAGTTTAATCGACAAACTCAAACCTTATTTGGGCAAAAAGAGGACAGAAGCAGAAGAATTTCTAAAATTGTATCCATTAATTATTGAAGATTCATATGCCCAGATAATTGATAAAGCAGTTAAAAAAAATCATACCCAAAAATTAAATATTAAATACTCCGCTTCTCCTCACAACAAGAAAAAACTAGCTTTCTTTAATCTGCCAAGTGAAGCTCAAACAGTGATAGCATCAGTTTCTTTTCAATATGGGGTTAATTTAAATACTCGTACCCCAAACTTTTGGAAAGCAGTATCATCTCAAAATTGGATGATAGCTATTCATGAGCTGAGAAATTTTGGTGATAAATATCCTACTAGACGCAAGATAGAAGCGAAATTATTGGAAAAAATCATAAAAAAATCATCACGAGACAAGGCAATAAAATCTCAGATGGGCAGCCAACGCGGCAAGCGTAGGATGCAACAACCATGATGTTATTAAACATGAGTAGGTTGGGCTGACGAGAGGATACGCAGTCACGTAGCAAAGCGAAGTAAGCCCAACAATTCTAACCATGCTTAGTTGGGCTTCCTTTCGTCAGCCCAACCTACAAGTCAATGGCTTCATATGAAGAAGATCAAGGAATTATTCGAGCCAAGCAAATATCAGATATTTTGTTATAATATACAACTACATCTTTGCTTATATGTAATCTATGTAGTTTTATGTGGTTTTAATGAATTTTAATAGCGTCCAAGATTTATCGTTTCCACGCTCCAGCGCACATTCTTATACACAACTAGTTAAGTATTTTATTTTAAAGCCCTGAAGGGGTGATATAATATAGCCTAGGGCAACGCCCTAGGAATTGTAGGTTGGGTTAGCGGTAGCGTAACCCAACATATGGGTTATTATCAAGAAAATGTCGGGTTACGCCTTGGGGCTAACCCGACCTACATGGCTTGTAACTGGGCTTGAGGTTAATGAGTATAAAATCAACCATGCCGGGGTTTTAGACCTGACAGGTTTTAAAAACCTGTCAGGTCTGATACTTCGTGACTTTGTGTGCCTGTCAGGTATTTGGACTTGTAACTAGCAAATATCAGGTATATTGTTATAAATATGCAATCCATGTAGTTTTATGTGGTTTTAGTGAATCTTAATAGCGTCCAAGATTTATCGTTTCCACGCTCCAGCGTCAAGTGTTTTTTTTGTTGGTACTCGGCGCTGGAGCGCCGAGACATGCGTTACCCCTAGGAGCGTGGGAACGAGAAAAAAATCATACAAATCACATAAATCACAGTTCAAATTCTATAAATAGAAAAGTTTTATGATAAGATTAGTCACCTTTAGGTGACTTTATCCCGTAGGGACCTAGGAATTTATTCCTAGGCGGTGTTTGGCTATGTCAAAATATTTTTATTCAATAGCTTGCTGCTTCAACAAGAGTAGGTTGGGCTGACGACAGGATACGCAGTCACGTAGCAAAGCGAAGTAAGCCCAACAATTCTAACCATGCTTAGTTGGGCTTCCTTTCGTCAGCCCAACCTACAAGTCAATGGCTTCATATGAAGAAGATCAAGGAATTATTCGAGCCAAGCAAATATCAGATATTTTGTTATAATATACAACTACATCTTTGCTTATATGTAATCTATGTAGTTTTATGTGGCTTTAGTGAATATTAATAATAACGCTTTTTTTTGACAAAATCTAGGTATTTAATTATAATTACCGATATTATGTCAAAAAAATATCAAAAATACAGTCTAATTAAATCTCTTGCGAGAGAAAAAGGGATTCTTCGTCCACGTGATTTGAATGAATATAATATTCATCGTCAATATCTCAGTCAACTTTGTAAACTTGGACAACTTGAAAAAATAGGTAGAGGACTTTATACCTTGCCAAATTTAGAAATTGATGAAAATTTTAGTCTTGCCCAAGTCAGTAAAAGTATCCCAAATAGTACCATAAGTCTTTTATCAGCTTTACGTTTTCACAATTTAACTACCCAATTACCTTTTGAAATTTGGATAGCCATTCCCAATAAAGCACATCAACCTTTGTTTACAGAAATTTCTATCAGAGTTGTGCGGTTTTCCGGAGAGGCATTTTCTGCCGGCATTGAGGAACATATGATTTTGGGTGTTAAAGTACCAATCTATAATCCTGCTAAGACAATAGCTGATTGTTTTAAATATCGTTACAAGATTGGAATGGATGTGGCACTTGAAGCACTGAGAGAATGTTGGCAAAAGCACTGTTGTACCCTAGATGACTTATGGTATTACAGCAAAATATGTCGTGTTACTAATGTTATCAAACCTTACTTGGAATCTTTGGTATGAAAAAATTACCACCTAAAAATATAGCCGCTTCCGTTCGGCAACGCTTATTAAATTTATCACGCCAACGTTCCGAGGATTTTAATTTTGTTTTGACTAAATATGCTTTAGAGCGTTTTCTTTACCGTTTGAGTTGTTCAGAATTTCGTGATGTTTTTTTATTAAAGGGAGCAATGCTATTCTCAATTTGGCAAGATAAACCTCATCGCCCTACCAGAGACATTGATGTTTTAGGTTTTATCGCCAATGACATTCCACATCTTGAAAATGTTTTTAAAATCATCTGTAACGTCATTGTCGAAAATGATGGATTGATTTTTTTGGCAGACACTGTAAAAGGTAAAGAAATACGCGAGACAAAAAAGTATCAAGGAGTCAGAATTACCATGACTGCTAAACTTGATAAGGCTACAGTGCCAATTCAAATAGATATAGGCTTTAACGACGCAGTGACACCCAAACCAGAATATATTAAATATCCAACTTTGTTAGATTTTTCTGCCCCTTATCTTCGTGTCTATCCAAAATATACGGTGATTGCTGAAAAGTTTGAAGCGATGACAAGCCTTGGCATTGCTAACAGTCGAATGAAGGATTTTTATGATATTTGGATATTAATGCAAACTCTTGATTTTCAAGGATCAATATTATGCCAAGCGATAAAAGCTACTTTTGATCGACGTATGACAGAATTGCCTAGTAAAACACCCTTAGCTCTAACCATTGAATTTGCAGAAGATTCAAGTAAACAAAAACAATGGCAAGGATTTATTAAAAAGAATAAATTACCAATAAATGTGTCCTTAATTGACATAATTACTCAATTAAAAAAATTTCTTATGCCACCGATGTTAGCTGCTATTGAAGAATGTGAGTTTTCACAAATTTGGCAAGCATCCGTGAAAATTTGGCAACCTATTGCGAATAAACCTAAAACAACCCTAGATAATTAGATATATCACGTCGAAGCTTAGTAGGAAAAATTAGTTTCTATAAATTAATACAAGACAAAAATTCCCCTGAAAGGGGATAACATACCAGCCTAGGGCAACTTTCGAGGCAAAAGTTTTTTGAAAAAAAACATTTGCCTCGAAACTAGGATTGATTATTGTAGAATTTAAGCCCTGAAAGGGCGAAACATATATGAATTATGTTCAATTATGTATCGCCCTTTCAGGGCTTAGAATATCATTAAATCTTCCTAGGGCGTTGTCCTAGGCTGGTATGTTAGCCCCTTTCAGGGGCAAAATTATTAACTGAGCAAAAAATTGCTCACTTCTAAAAACCGCTGATATATATACACCATAAATAAGACTAAAATACTGGGTTTAGCCTTTAATTAGCATGAAATTAATTTTATACAAAATCCATATTTTTGATTTTAGTGCGCAAAAATTTTCTCACTAAATAGATTGGAATATAATTTGCCATATCATATATTTTCCTTTATATTCAACAATCTTTTGTCATATCTAGCAATTGGCACATATATAGCAGATCTATTGATTCATTATTTCATAAATTGGAGCTAAATCATGCCTCAAGTTGCTTATATCAAAATCACTGGTGCTAAACAGGGTCTTATCACCGCAGGTTGTAATACCCCTGAAAGTGTTGGTAACAAATATCAACAAGATCATACAGATGAAAGCACTGTGATAAAATTTGATCACGAACTAATGA
>Ga0256847_1001690_pt1 | contig 10774 bp, 10 predicted proteins | sample TeddybearmetaG_FD_189099 | JGI IMG/M metagenome (GOLD analysis project Ga0256847, IMG submission 189099) | Hydrothermal vent microbial communities from East Pacific Rise, Pacific Ocean - Teddybear | ecosystem: Environmental > Aquatic > Marine > Hydrothermal vents | place: Pacific Ocean: East... | reverse complement strand
TCCGCCATCGACGGACTCTACTTTCATCAGGACTCGCTGATCGGCATTCATCCAGCAGAGAAGCGCATCCATCGCTATCGGCTGGATGCCTCTCAGCGCGTCGTGACCGCGGTCGAGCAGCTCGACATCGAGCACCCGTTGCTCACCGATCTCACGACTGGCGTCCTCGTTGGCGATGAGCTGTTCTTCCTGGCTAGTGCTCAACTGACCCGGATCAACAAGGGAGTGCTGCCGCCACCCGACCAGCTCGTCGATGTCGTTGTGCTCAAGATTCGCCTATAGAAGCACGATCTGCTGGAAGCAGGGTCAGCGGCCCGTGCTTGTGGCGACCGACAGCCCGAAAGTCTCGTAGATCGAGCGTCAGGATCGTCGATGTCCTCAGGCGTTCGGCGACGGTGAGGACAGAGGCATCTACGAAGCCGAGCTCGAGGTCAGTGTAGCGTTCAACGAGTTCAACGATGCGCTCGAAATCGAGGGGCGTCATGTAATCGAGCGAGAAGGCACCAGCACCGACACTCTCCAAGAAGTCGAGCGCTGCCCGAGTTCCCAAATAGCGCACCAGGAAGTAGTCCAGCTCGGCAACAACCGGCAACGGTACGACGATCGGGCCCTGGTGTCGCTGGACGACCCCGCGCACTGCAAGGTGATGCTTGTCATCTGCATCGTAGAGCGCATACAGCGCCCCGGTATCTGCCACCAAAGTCATGCGCCGGGCCGGGGGCGCTCGGCTAGGAACTCTTCGGACCTTTCACCGATGTCCGGTCGGCCACTGCGATAGGCACCGATCCCCTTAGCCATCGGCCGCTCGTAGCCGTCGAGGTAGACGGCGATCGCTTCGCGAATAAGCGCCGACTGCTTACGCCCCTGCACCTGCGCCAGCTCCCGCACGCCGATCCTGGTTGCCTCATCGAGATACAGGGTCGTCTTCTTCACCACCGGATAAGGCCACATATGGCGCCACCTGTCAAGGGCTCTCGTAACTCTTCCAGGCCCTTTCGCTAGTGCGCTCGCGGACCTGATCTTCTAGGCTACGGAGTTTGCAACAACTCATGGCCATCCCAGGGTCTACTCCGAACGCAATCTCAACCCAACGATGGAGAAACCAACCGTGCCGCCCTCAAACCACGCAACAACCACTCTCGAGCTCCGAGTCGAGGTTCGCGTCGACCCGAGCAAGGGCGAGCGCTTCCTGGAGGTCTTTGCTGCCTGCCGAGCAGCCACCCTGCTAGAGCCAGGCTGCCGGCGTTACGCCCTGTATCGCTCGCAGGAAGAACCTACGAGCTTTGTGCTACTCGAGCAATGGGCCAGCCCACGAGCGTTGCTCGACCACTTCGCCACGGACCACTTCAAGGAGTACATCCGCCTCGGCGAAACCGAGCAGCTGCTGGCAGCACCGACCACCGTCGTGCTCGCCGGCCAGCGCATGGACAGTAGCGAACTCGCCGAGCAGGTCCGTCAACTCGTCGCCGGATAGTGCTCCTGGCAGCCGGTCACTCGACGGTGACGCTCTTTGCCAGATTGCGCGGCTGATCGACATCGCAGCCGCGGCGCACTGCAACGTGGTAGGCAAACAGCTGCAGCGGCACGGTGTTGACGATCGGCTGCAGCAGCTCGGAGACCCGCGGCACCTGGATCACATCGTCGGCTAGCCCCTCGAACTCGCTCGGATCGCGGTCGGTCAGCGCGATGATGACTGCATCTCGCGCCTTGGCCTCCTGCATGTTGGAGCGCATCTTGTCGTAGACCCGATCACCGGTGGCAATCGCCACCACCGGCATCTCTTCGTCGATGAGCGCGATCGGGCCATGTTTCATCTCTCCCGCCGGGTAACCCTCGGCGTGGATGTAGGAGATCTCTTTGAGCTTGAGCGCCCCTTCGAGGGCGATCGGGTAGTTGATGCCGCGACCGATGTAGAGGAAGTCCTCAGCGCGTGAGTGCTTGCGCGCCAGCGCTTGCAGATGGTCGTCGGTTTTGAGCACCTGATCGATCGCAGTCGGCAGGTGCGCGAGGTCGGCGATCATCTCCGGCGTCACTTCCAACCCGCGCTGCTGCCGCAGATAGAGAGCGAGCACATAGAGCGCCGCGAGCTGAGTGGTGAACGCCTTGCTCGAGGCGACACCGATCTCGGGCCCGGCGTTGGTGTAGAGCACCCCCTCGCTCACCCGCGTCGCCTGCGAACCGACGACGTTGCAGATGGCAAAGAGCCGCGCCCCCTTCTCGCTCGCCGCCTCCATCGCCGACAGGGTGTCGGCAGTCTCGCCCGACTGCGAAATACCGAGCGCCAGGTAGTTGGCGTCGATCAGCGGGTTGCGATAGCGATACTCGCTGCCGTAGTCGACCTCAACCGGTATGCCGGCTAGCTCCTCGATGAGGAACTTGCCGACCAGCGCCGCGTGCCATGAGGTGCCACAGGCGAGGATGGCGAGTCCGGCCAGCCGCTCGGTCTCCTCTGGCGTCAAGGCGAACTGCCCGAGATCGATCGCCGCCGTCTCGAAGTCGATCCGGCCACCGATGGTGTCCTGAATCGCCTGCGGCTGCTCGTAGATCTCCTTGAGCATGAAGTGCTTGTAACCGCCCTTTTCGACCTGAATCGGATCCCACGCCAGCCGGATCGGTGCGCGCTCGACGCTCGCTCCAGAGGCGTCCCAGATGTCGATGGCTTCGGGCGTTATCCGTGCCACGTCGCCGTTCTCGAGGAAGATCACGTCGCGGGTGTGGGTGATCAACGCCGCCGGGTCGGAGGCGAGGTACATCTCGCCGTCGCCGGTACCCAACACCAACGGCGGCCCTTTACGGGCGACGACGATCTGTTGATCGAAGGTCGAGACGGTGGAGACGACAGCGAAGGCAAAGAGCCCCTCGAGGTCGGCGACCGCCCGCGCCACCGCCAGCCGGAGGTCGCCGTCGAGATAGGAGCTGATCAGGTTGGCGATCACCTCGGTGTCGGTGTCTGAGACGAACTGCCAGCCGTCGGCGATCAGCCGCTGCTTGACCTCCAAGAAATTCTCGACGATGCCGTTGTGGATGAGAGCGACCCGTTGCTTGGAGTCGATCAGCGGGTGCGCGTTGCGCTCGATCGGCGCCCCGTGTGTCGCCCAGCGTGTATGCCCCAGCCCGAAGGCTCCCGGCGGCGAGCCGTCACTCAGTTTCTCCACCAGGCGGTCGAGCTTGCCCGCCGCCCGCACCATGCCCAGCTGACCGTCCTTGATCACCGCGACCCCCGCCGAATCGTAGCCACGGTACTCGAGCCGCCGCAGACCATCGATCAAGAGCGGCACCGCGTCGCGCCCACCAACGTAACCGACGATTCCACACATGCCGTTAGTCTCCCCCCTCGCTCGTTGTCTCTGCCGCGCCCTCTGCCGCAGCTACCGTTTTCTTGGTCTTCAGCTTGCGCGCCGCCCACCCCTCGACGTTGCGCTGCTTCGCCCGGCTGACGCCGAGAGCGCCAGCCGGCACGTCGCGGTTGATCACCGAGCCCGCCGCCGTGGTCGCCTCGTCACCGATAACCACCGGGGCGACCAGCATCGTATCGCTGCCGACGAACGAGCGCTCGCCGATCACCGTCCGGTGCTTGTGTTCACCGTCGTAGTTACAGGTGACGACACCGGCGCCGATGTTGCTACCGGCACCGATCTCGGCATCACCGAGGTAGGCCAGGTGCCCAGCCTTGGCTCCCGGTCCGAGCTTGCTGTTCTTGATCTCCACGAAGTTGCCAACCTTCGCCCCCGACGCCAGCTCGGCTCCGGGCCGGAGACGGGCAAAGGGACCCACACGACAGCCGTCAGCGACCGACGCCCCGTCGAGCACGCTGTAGGGCTCGATCACCACCCCCTCACCGATCTGGCTGTTACGCAGCCAGGCTCCCTGATGGAGCAGCGAGCCGGCGCCGATCGAGCTCGAGCCGCTCAGGTTGACGCCTGGATGGAGCACGCAGTCGGCGCCGACTGCCACCGCCGGCTCGACCGAGGTGGTCGCTGGGTCGAGCACGGTCACCCCGCAGGCCGAGAGCTCGGCCAGCTTGCGATCGATGAAGGCGCGGTGAATACGCGCCAGATCGCGCCGATCGTTCGCGCCGAACGCCTCACTCGCATCATCGAGCACGACCAGAGCGACCCGCTCACCAGCAGCCGCGGCGGCCCCGAGAGCGTCGGTCAGGTAATACTGCCCTTGGGCGTTGTCCGTTTCGAGCGCCGCCAACGAGGAGAAGATCGCCGGCGCCGGCAGAGCGTAGATGCCGGCGTTGATGGTCTGCACAGCGAGCACTTCCGGCTCGGCGTCAGCGACTTCGACGATACGTTCGAGATACTTGCCGCCATCGCGGGTCAGCACCCGGCCGAGCGAGCCAGGCTGTTCGAGATCAGCGATCGCCAGCGCACCCCAATTCGAGTCGGCGGCGGCTGCCAGTCTGTCGAGTGTCGCCGGCCGCACCAGCGGCACGTCGCCCGAGAGCACGAGCACTGTCGCCTCATCGGGGAGCAGCGCCCGCGCCTGGGCTAGCGCATGACCGGTGCCAAGCTGCTCGGCCTGCACCGCGAAGCGCACGTCCGCCGCCGCCGCGACCTCCCGCACCGCCTCGGCGCCGTGACCGACGACGACGACGAGTTCACTGCAGCCGGCGAGGCGGGCGGCATCGAGCACCCAGGAGAGCATCGGCCGCCCAGCCACTTCGTGCACCACCTTGCTTCGCGCCGAACGCATGCGGGTGCCCTCGCCCGCGGCCAGAACCACTGCCACCTTCTTGCTCATCGCCGTCGTTTCCCTCAGTTGATTTGCGCTAGTGCCGCCGCGGCAAGCTTGGCCGGGTCGTGTCGAATCAGCTCGCCATCAGCCAGCAGATCGAGCGCGCAGCACTCGACGCTACCCGGCGTCGCGCCCGGCTCGAGATGGACCGGTCTCGCGCCTTGCGCGGCATAGGCTACCAAGCGCTCAGCAGGCAGCGCAGCGTCGTGCATCAGCACGCGATCGACCCCCCGCGGACCGAGGTAGCGCGCCACGGCCGCATAGTGCGCCGCGCCGTCCATCGAAACGGTCTCGCCGGGCTGGGTCATCAGATTGAGCAGCAGCACAACGCGCCCCGCCGTCTCGCGGACCGCGGTGCGGATACCCGGAATCAGTAGGTTGGGCACGATCGAGGTATAGACCGAACCTGGCCCCAAGAGCACCAGATCGGCGCCTACTATCGCTTCCACGGCTGCGGGAAAAGCGAGCGCCGCCGCCGGTTCCATCACCAACTCCTCGATCGGCTCCCCCGACAGGCCGATAGCAGACTCGCCACTGTAGGTCTCCCCCGATCGGCCGCGAGCCGAGAGTCGAACGTCCGTCAGCGTCGCCGGCAGAATCCGTCCGCGAACCGAGAGGATCGACTCGGCAGTGAGAATCGCCTGGTAGAAATCGCCGGTGATCCCAGTCAGGGCGGTCAACAACAGGTTGCCGAATGAATGGCCGGCCAGCCCTTCACCACCGACAAAGCGGTACTGAAACAGGCGGGAGAGCAGAGCCTCGTCGTCAGCCAAAGCGGCGATACAGTTGCGGATGTCCCCGGGTGGCGGCACCCCGAAGTCCCTGCGCAGGCGACCGGAGGAACCACCGTCGTCACTGACGGTAACCACCGCGGTCAGTTCGTCCACTGTCTCGCCGACGTGGTGTTTGAGACCCCGTAGAAGCACCGCCAGGCCGCTGCCGCCGCCGATGGCGACCACCCGCGCCTTGGCCATGAACTAACCCCGAGGACTATTCCGCAAAGAGCGCCGCGTACTGCGGGTCGGCTCGAAATTCGACAAACTCAGCATCGTTGCAAGCGTGGATCCGACTCATCGGGTCGAGCTCGATCGCTGTTCCCAGGAACTCCGCCGCTTCGTCAAATTCACCACGGGCGACGTGTATCGAAGCGACGAGGTAGGCGAACCGCGGATCCCTGGCACGCCGGCCACCGGCGCTTGCGATACTCATCGCCGCATCGAACTCGCCACGATTACGCTCGTAGATCGCCAGCAAATAGGGGTCTTCGGCCTCGGTCTTCTGCGCCCCTTCATTGCGTTCGGTGGCGACCGTCAGGTAGCGACGCGCACGGTTGATCAAGTCCGGCTGATCGCCCTGGGCCACCACCTTCTCGAAACCTTCCACCGCTTCACTCCACTTGCCCGCGTGCAGCGCTCTCAGCGCACGCTCATAGAGATCCAGCTGGTGGCTGCCTTCGAGCGGCGCCGGCTCGACGCTATCCAAAGCCTCGACCTCGAGCTCCTTGAGCTTCAACAGGACGGTCGCGGCATCGGTCTTGAAGCGCTCGGCGAGCTCTCCCACATGACGATCCTTGGCGTAACGCCGGAGGTAGGTCTCGTCTTCCTTCTTCCACTGTTTTGCCATAGTTCGAATCAATCGCTATTTCTTGCGCAGCTCGACGAGAATCTGCTTGGCCACCGACTTGAGCGTCTCGAAGACGCCGTGGCCGCTGGTGGCGATCGCTTCAAAGGTCGGCTCGCGTTTGTAGTTCAGCATCCGGTACATCTCGTCGGGCGGCATCAGGTTGTCGAGATCGCGCTTGTTGAACTGCAGCGCGTACGGCAGATTCCTGAGCTTGAAGCCGTACTCATCCAGGTTGCATTCCAGATTTCGGATCGACTCGATGTTCGCTTCGAGCCGCTCGGTCTGGGAATCAGCGACGAAGATCACGCCGTCGACACCCTTCAAGATCAACTTCCGGCTGGCGTCGTAGAACACCTGGCCGGGGACTGTGTACAGATGAAAGCGTGTGGTGAAACCACGAATCGTGCCTAGGTCGAGCGGTAGGAAGTCGAAGAACAGGGTGCGATCGGTCTCGGTCGCCAGCGAGATCATCTTGCCCTTGCGCTCGGGTGCGGTCTTCGAGTAGATGTGCTGCAGGTTCGTCGTCTTGCCTCCGAGCCCAGGCCCGTAGTAGACGATCTTGCAGTTGATCTCCTTAGCCGCGTAGTTGATGAACGTCATTGCTGGACAGGAAGCTCACCCGGGCCTACTTCTCGGCTCAACGAGTTCTCCCTCTCAAAACTCACTCGTTAAACAGACTATCGATGTCCTCGTCAGTGATCTCCCAGAACGGGCTCGAAGGCGACTGTTCACCGGCCGCCTCTTCGTGCTTCCGCGTCACGTCGCGAAAAATCTGTTCGAGCTCGTCGCTAGCGCGCCGCACTCGGAGCCGAACCAGCCCCAAAGAAGAACGTTCGTTGAAGATCACCAGCAGAATGGCGCGATCCGCGACCAGGGAAATATGGATGTGGTCCCGCTCGCCCTCGTGGAAAAGGACGGAGAACTCTCGCTCGCCAATCAGCTTGGCCAAGCCATCGGTCGCCGCGACGTTGCCGGCCGTCAGCGACGCCAAGGAGGTGGAATCGAAGTTGTCGACTTCGCCGGCAGAGGCGATCTGCTGACCGTTCTTGTCGATCAGGAAGACCGCTTCGGCGTTCGACGCATAGCGCAGCCTGCGCAAGGCTTCGGCCAGCCGCTCGAACTCTTCCTCGTAGACCTCCAGATACGTACCTGACATTCACCACCCTCTATAGATCTAGAGTGCGCCTCAACATAGCACAAACAAGGCCCTTTTCAGGGTGCAACCGGTGCGCCCCGGGCTCTGCTCATTGACCACCCGAAAAAGCGGTAATGACGTACGAGCCGGAGCGCTCATCCCGTTTCAGGCGAACGATCTTCTTGCGCTCCGCATCCTCCAGCAACTCGGAGAAGGTCGAGTAGCCGTAGTACCCCTCGTTGAAGGAAGGCCGTTTGCGCTTCATGGTCTGCTTGACCATCGAACCCCAGAGCACGTCCTTGTCCTCGCGCATCAACGCCTTGATGGCGTCGATCATGTAGTTGAACGCCTCGCCCTGCTTCTTGTTGACGCCGGCGGCGACACCAGGCGCCTTCTTGCGCTCGCGCCAGATGTCCTCGTAGAAGAGGAACTCGTCGCAGTTGTCCACCAAGAGGGCCGACGAGGAGTTCTTGACTCCAACGCCGATCACCTTCTTGTTGGACTCGCGCAGCTTCGAAACGAGCGGCGAGAAATCTGAGTCGCCCGAAAGGATGACGAAGGTGTCGACGTGATCCTTCGAATAGCACATTTCCATCGCATCGACGACCATCTTGATGTCGGCGCTGTTCTTGCCCGAGTAGTACTTCTGGGGGATGTCGATCATCTCGACCGCCGCCTCGTGGAAGGTGCGCTTGAACTCCGAATAGCGCTCCCAATCACAGTAGGCCTTCTTGACGATGATCTTGCCCTTCTCGAGCAGGCGCTCGAGCACAAGGTTGAGCTCGAACTTCTTGATCGAGGAGTCGCGCACGCCGAGAGCGACGTTCTCGAGGTCGCAGAACATGGCGAGGCAGCTTTCCACGTTGCTCACCGAGCTCCTCTCCGGCTGGGCAACGACGACGAGCTCGTGCTCCATCACCTCGACCCTGGGCGGGTCCATCCGCTGCACCTTCGGTGGCGGATCCGCCTTTCGAGCGGCCCGTTTACGCGGCTGGCTACGCTTGCGCGGCGCCGGCTTTTCCTTCTTGTCCTGCTTCTCCGGCTTCTCTTTCTTGTCCTGTTTCGGTTTCGGCTTCGACGCCTCAGTCGACGCGGGCGATGGCTCGTCATCGGCTGGAGCCTGCTCGCTAACTGAGGAGGAGGTCTCGGGTTCGTCTGTCGGCGTCTCTACCGGCCGCGGTGCGGCCGCTTCTTCTTCCGGCGTCTGCTCAGCCGGGGTGTCGTCCTGCCCATCATCATCGGCAGGCGGTCGTAACCACCAAGGTCTCATCGTTGCAATAGAACTGCTATCCGTTCGAGTTGTTTACAGAGAAATCTGCCGGTTCGCCCAAAGAGTCCCAACGCGCCTGCAATGTTTGCGGCACCTGACTCTCAGAGATGCTCTCCACCGGCTAGACAGCGGGTAGGCTTACGGAACGCTAGTGTATCATCCCGGTCGCCCCAACTCGCCAGTTGTCACTCAAGAGGAGCCGCTCGATGTCAGACGCCAACAGAGCCCCCCTAGCGCCGCCGCTCGTCGCGCCGGAAACGAAGCTCGCCGAGATCACCGTCAAAGGGCTGATCTTGGGCGGCCTGCTGTCGATGATTTTGGCCGCAGCCAACGCCTACATCGGTCTCTTGGTCGGCTTGACGGTCTCCGCCTCGATTCCAGCAGCCGCGGTCTCGATGGGCGTCCTACGGGGATTCCGCCGCTCCAACATCCTCGAGAACAATCTGGTGCAGACTTCGGCCTCGGCCGGTGAGTCGCTGGTTGCGGGCATCATCTTCACCATCCCGGCGCTGGTCATCATGGGCGCCTGGGACGGCTACAAGTACTGGACGCTGGTCGCCATCGCCATCACCGGCGGCATCCTCGGCGTCGCCTTCACCATCCCACTGCGCCGGGCGCTCATCGTCGAAAGCCAGCTCAAGTTCCCGGAAGGCGTCGCCACCGCAGAAGTTCTGAAGACCGGCGGCATCGAGACCGACAGGAGCATCGAGAGAGCGAAGGATGACAAGGACGATGCCGCAGCGCTCGGTTTTCGCCGTCTGCTACAGGCCGCCGGCATCGGCGCCGGCTTCAAGCTGGTCGAAGCCGGCTTCGGCTGGCTGGCGGGTGCTGTCGCGGCGACGCGCTCCTTTGCCGGCGGCAAGCTGCTGCTGACCGGCAACATCACGCTCAGCCCGGCGCTGGTCGGTGTCGGTTACATCGTCGGGCTCAACATCGCCGTCCTGGTCTTCCTCGGCGGCGTCATCGGCACTGTCGTCGGCGTACCGCTCAACTGGGCATTCAACAGCCACAACATCATGGTCGGCGCCGGCATCGATCCCACCACCGCTTGGGCCGATCTGACTTCCACCGACTGGGGCAACCTCGCCGGCCAGTCCTGGCAAGATTGCCGCCGCATCGGCGTCGGCGCGATGATCGTCGGCGGCGTCTGGTCGCTGATCTCTCTCGCCAAGCCGCTGCTGGCCGGCGTCAAGGCGAGCCTCGCCGCCTACAAAGCGAGCAAATCCGGTAGCGGCGTCAAGCTGCCGCGCACCGAGCTCGACACCCCGATCAATTTTGTCGCCATGGTCGCCGCTGCCGGCATGATTCCGGTCTTCGGCATCTTCTACTACGTGCTCGGCGACTACGAGAACAAACTCGTCATCTCACTGGTAATGACCGTGCTGATGCTGGTCTTCGGTTTCATCTTCAGCTCGGTCGCCGGCTACATGGCCGGACTCGTCGGCAGCTCCAACAACCCGATCTCCGGGGTGACTATCGCCACCGTCATCGTCTCGGCGCTGATCCTGCTGAAACTGATGGGCAATGAGGGCGTCGCCGCCACGCTGGGCCCGATCGCTGTCATCTACCTCGCCGGCCTGATCTGCTCGGCCGCTGCTATCGCCGGCGACAACATGCAGGATCTGAAATGCGGCCACGTGGTCGGGGCGACCCCCTGGCGCCAGCAGATCTACCAAGTAGTGGGCGTCGTCTCGGCGGCGTTCGTCATCCCCTGGGTGCTGAGGATTCTCGACGCCGGTTACGGCATCGGCCGCGTAGTGCACGAAGGAGTCGCACCGCTCGCCGCGCCGCAGGCGGCGCTGATGGAGAGCCTCGCCAGCGGCATCTTCGGCGCCGGCATCAACTGGCGCTTCATCTTCATCGGCTTCGGCCTCGCCGTCGCGCTGATCATCCTCGACAAGGTCCAGGAGAGCCGTGGCTCGAGCTTCCGCTTCCCGGTGCTGGCAGTCGCCGTCGGCGTCTACCTGCCGCTCGGGCTCTCGGTGCCGGCCGTCACCGGCAGC
>Ga0256847_1001689_pt1 | contig 10774 bp, 9 predicted proteins | sample TeddybearmetaG_FD_189099 | JGI IMG/M metagenome (GOLD analysis project Ga0256847, IMG submission 189099) | Hydrothermal vent microbial communities from East Pacific Rise, Pacific Ocean - Teddybear | ecosystem: Environmental > Aquatic > Marine > Hydrothermal vents | place: Pacific Ocean: East... | reverse complement strand
GGCATAAGTATAATTTGAGTCTATTGCCAACGCTTTGAGGTAATGTTTATAAGAAGCCTTAATATTACCTGCATGTCCGTAAAAGTCAGCCAAATTTGAATATGACCATAACATTAATGTTTTATTTTTTTGACTTTCTGCTTTCTTTTTTGCCTTTTGGAGGTAATCAATAGCAGTATTCAAATCGCCCTTATGGTCGTTCCATTTTGAAAGACGAATTAAATAATCAAAATCATTAAAATCTTTAATTGCTGTTAAATACTTTTCAGCATTCTTGTCATCACCTAGTTCTAAATAAACATCAAACAACATTTTTTGTGTTGCGTTTTTTTGTTCTCCTAAGATATATGCCTTTTCTAATAATTCCAACGCTTCTTTAAAACGATGTTGTGTAATATAATTTTTTGCCAACGCTCTTAATAATCCCGCTTTTTTATAATCCGTTTTTTGATTGGCATCTAGCAAATATTTTCCGGATGCTTTTAGCTCATTAATATTCCCATTGTTTTCAAAAAGTAAGGTGTGAGAAGCCGCTAGTGGTGATAGATAACTGACTTGATTAGGAGAGGTATCATATTTATTTTTCCAGAAGCTCTTTTCCGATTTAGCAAATGCCAACGACGTATTGGCGTTCATCTCTAAAAAAGATTGATAATCTGCCACATTCGTTATCTGTTGATGTTGGTCTTTGGTAGTACAACTGAATAAGAATGTAATGACAGTTATAAATAACATATATTTTTTAAGGTTCATATTCGAAATTTTAAAGGTTCTAAAATATTCAGCACATAAATTTGTTTTATGTGCTGAATAGTATCTTACCAAGGTGTTGCCAAGTAAGGAAAAGAAGTTAAAAATGCTTTGTCATTCGTATCAACATGGTCGTCTGAAAGCGAAGGGTTTTCAGTACCATCCTCACCACCAAATATCAATAATAATTCAACAGATATAACATCATCTGCTAAAGTTCTACCTGTTAAAACATTCGTACCGTCAAAAAAAGTGGTGGTACCAGTTGTGGAAACATTGAGTACATCGGTAGCCAGCAGACCACTGAAAGCTGCAGCATCTAAGCCTAAAGCATTTGCATCTCCAGCATTTCCATAAGCAGGACTTAATGCTTCAAGATTTGTTTGAAACATGGCTTGAAATTGTCCGCTTTGCTGACTAGGAATTGTCACATTAAAAGCATCTTTACTGCTTGAACTTACAAAAACGGTATTTACTGCGGGTCTTCCTAATTGATCCGCTTGTGCAAAGGTTCCTGAAAAATCAGGGTTATTGATAATGATACCAGCGTCATCATCATTATTACAACTAGCTAAGAACAAAATTGTTACTGATATGAACAATAGGTTTTTTATAGATATTAATTTCATACTATTATTTTTTTAAATTATTGTTTATTTTTTGTTGACACCCATGTGTTTAGTGTACCAGTACCCCCAAGCATAGATTTTGGGACTTCAACTACAATTGAAAGTACATTAGTACCTGCAAAAGTATCAGTACCGGGATTGTTAAAACTCGTAGCATTCCCTGCTATGATTTCAGAATATTGCCCGAAGTCAAAAAAGAAAGAATCATCTCTGGGGCCAGCAAAAAATTGCATCCCCTGATTGTTTCCTAAAATTGCACTGCTACCATATGGGGTAATAGCAACACTTGATTGGGTTGCTGTGGTTTGAATCGTGCTGTTTAATCCTGTACTTGCTGGGGCTATAGGACCAAAGAAATACATTTTTCCATTTCTGGCAATAGCTTGAATTACCAAATCTTCCACATTGTCACCCGTATTGTCAATATTAAATTCTACCAATACATTTTCATTAAAAGAAGCTGCAGAGGTTGCATTAGGGCTTAGTAAACCTTGTACATTAGCAATAAATACAAGGTTGTCTGTATTTTCACCTTGAAAGGCATAATAATCAGTTATGTCTGATGTTCCGCCCTGAACAGCAGGAGCATCAATGTGATCGGCTGCAATTAGTGCAATGCCAATTGCCATAATTCCTATCATTAATGATAGGCTTTTTGATTTTCTCATAATTTGTGTTTTTTAATTATTTAATAATTTTTATTTCAAGAACACTTACGAGATTTTTAAGCAAACGGTTTTATTTTTTATGTAAAATATTTTTTATATCAAAAAAATTAAGGAGTTAGATGTAAATCCGAAGTAATTTCCTGTCGGATAAGTAAATTATTATAGGCACTGCCCATATCATCTCAAGAATTGATTTTTTTTATCCTGTAAAGGTTGGCAAAAATCATTTCAAATGTTAAATTTCGTAACACATACTTATTTTAGACGTCTATATAGCACAGGTCAGTCATGTCTAATAAAAATCAAAAAAACAAACTAAGATAATTATGCTGGGGTACATGTCAGCCGTTAATAAAGAGGCGTTAAATAACCGTTTCAGCAAGATTCATTATTTAATAGGTGAATTTGATGTTGTGGTATACAGTTCATTACCATCTAGTGGTTGGATTAAAACGGGTAGTGGTTCTGCTAGTTTTTCGCTGGAAAATACATTTATTACGGAAAAGGTAAAACTTACAAATCAGAATAGTATTATTACAATGAATAATACCATTGGTTGTGATTTAGAAAAAGATTCTTTTCAACTATTTGCATTAGATATCGGATTGGGAAACATGAACGTTTTCAAAGGAACAATTCTTGATGGAAGATTAACTTTTTGTAGTATGGAATCAGGATTGAAAAATGAAAATGAATTTGAAGATTCATTCTGTTTTAAGTTGATTTATAAACAATTGTCTGAATTTGAAAACGAATTAGTAGTAGGATGCTCTAAAGATCATGGTAAGACTTGGTTTCCTTTTATGAAGAATCAGTATCGAAGAAAGTAAGGCATCCACAAGAGCTTGTTTAATTCCTTTTTAGTTTTTAATTTCTATCTAACCAAATCATTAAATTCTTTTCAAAATTATATATAAAAAATCTTTGTAGGTATAGCAGACGTTTGCGAATTTACAAGTACATAAAAACCTTTTACAAATAGCTAATAAAGCAGGAATATTCAATTACTACTATAACGGCATATCAAGCAAACTTTATTAGTAGAGAAACCGACAAAGCTTTGGATAAAGTTGTTAATTTTTAAAACTGTTTACCCTCGTCATGATGGCAGGATGTTAAACGACTCACTATATTTTTAATAATCAGAAAGTTACATTTTGTTAGATATACTAGGTAATCGAATAGGTAACTCATTTGGTATGAGTTTTTACTTCCCTTTAAATAGATGAGCAAATACCTAAAAACCATGAACTTTAGAAATGCCTAGTTTCTCCATTGATTGATATAGTTATCAATTTTAAATTTATGGTGTACCACTGAAAATAATTAAACTCAAATGGTTATCATAAAATCGAATAATTTATATTGAAGCGATACTATTAATATTGCAAAAGGGGAAAAACCCCCTAAAAAAAGGGGAAAAATCCTCATTGATTTACTTATTTAAGAATGCTAACTTTGATTAATATTAAATGGGAATTTTGGAATATTGGTTTGTGACTTCATAAAAAACCTTTATTGTCATTGATACTTACTTTATAAAATCTAATCATAATGGATCGAAAAGACTACATTTCAAATACCTTTTCTATAAATGAAAGTACTTTTTTATCAAAATTTTCTAATTTAACCAATGCCTGTGATCGTTCAAAAAAATTAATGATTAGTATTTATCATATTGAAAAAGATTATTTTCTCTACAGTAATAAGGCTTTTAGAAAAATTTTAGGCTGTAATAATAATATAATACTCAAAAAAGGGTGGGATTTTTGGTTTTCACTAGTTGACTCAGAAGAATCGTTAAAGGTTAAAAATAGGGTACTTCGGTTTTTTTCAACTTCCCAATTTCAAAACACTCTGGTCCTTAGATATCATATTACTAATTTTTGTAACAAAAGGAAATATGTCAGGCATGAGATTTTCTTTATTAAATTAGAGAAACAAACCCTTGCTATCAACTATTTTTTTGATGTTTCTGATAAAGAAAAGATAGAACGTTCTTTTGAAACTAATGAAGGTTGGATTGGTAAAAAACAAGTAACGATATCTGCAAGAGAAAAAGAAGTACTTCAACTCATTGCTGATGGTTTTTCTTCAAAGCAAATTGCAGACCAACTTTTTATAAGTAACCATACTGCTATTTCACATCGCAAAAATCTTATTGAAAAATTTGATGTAAAAAATACTGCTCATCTTATTAAGGAAGCCTCAAGAATTATTGAGTGGTAAATTCAAAATTTCCTCTATAACAAAAAACATAAAGTAAAACAAGCCATAATTCCCCATTTTTAGGGATTGCCTTGATAGTAGAAATTCTCTACCTTGTAGCTGTCAGAAACCAAGAATAATATTTATTTCTTACGCACAATTTTCCTTAATATGGGTAGTACTACTAAAAAGGGCAATGTAGCCAACCCGGGGTTGGCACAGGCACAGGACGTGCCACCTCCCGGATTTTCTGTTATCACAGGTCCCTTTGAATTAAAGATCCATGACTCGCCAACAGGAGAAGCCTTTTTAGGCTGGAATCCTATCGTCTGCAGTTTAAAGATTACCAATAACCCCCAGCCAGATCTTAATGTAGTCCTGCGCAATCGCAGCACTTCTGAGGGAGGACAGATTGTATTTCGTGATAGTTTTTCCGGAGCCGATCAGGATACTTTGGCATTAACAGTTTCTGGCGATGGCTCTGAGGTTAATTTTTATATGGGAGGAAAATTTGGAAGTCCCAGTTTTCACAATCAGGACGGAGCCGTTTCGGTACATGATGCCGGCAACAATAATGTGCTGCATCAACGTGCGCTTATGGTACGCATCCGTAAGGATGCTAATGTTTTGACAGATGTAGAACGCGATCGGTTTCTGGCGGCTTTTGGAGCTTTGAATGGCGATACATCAGTATATCAGGTTTTTTTAGATGATCATACTGGTTTAACGAGCGGCGAAATACATGGCAGGCCTTCTTTCTTGCCTTGGCATCGGGCCTTTATACTGGATCTTGAACGGCGATTACAAGAAAAGGATTCTAGTGTAACCTTACCTTACTGGCGTTTTGAGCTTACGGCACCGAATGTTTTTATTTCTGAATTTATGGGTGGCACACCCGATTCTGTAGGTCGAGTTGCACTATCCGTTTCCAATCCTCTGCAATTGTGGACAGTTAATGGAGATGTGGGCATTATCCGCGTACCTGGGTTCAATACGAGTACTGGTTCCCCAAGTTTGCGTACGGAAGTACAAACCCTTGCCTTGGGTACCAATTTCACTGGATTTAGAGATATGGAGGGCAATCCTCATGGCTGGGCCCATACAAGTTTTTCGAATGGTCCTATTACTGACAATGCCACCGCTACTCGGGATCCGCTCTTTTTTATGTTACATAGTAATGTAGATCGCCTCTGGGCAAAATGGCAATTTGCCAATAATGGGTTCGACCTTGCCAATGCAAATACTTACTCGGGTAGCCCAAGGGTTGGCGACAATCCTGCGGATACCATGTGGCCTTGGAATGGAGTGTTTGGCGGTACACGTCCACCAACAGCACCTGGGGGGCGCTTTCCACAACTTAGTTTTACCTCAAAGCCATCGGAATTAATCACAGTAGCTGAAACAATCGACTACATTGGCCGGGCTGAAGGCGATGAGCTGAATTTCGACTATGATGATGTACCATATATATAACAATGGTTATGAATGATAAAGAAGAATATTTAAACGATAAAGAAAAATACTTGCAAGAATTGCGCGAGCGTATTGAAGAACAGCGTACTGAAAATGAACGGCAACGTGCTATTTTCAAGCAGACGAATGATGCGCAAGAATTAAAAAGCGCGTTGAAAATAATGTCCTCTCTTGATAATCCGAACTTGTATGAAAAAGCTCGGTTGATTGTTTTAGATTCCACACAGGACGCTGAGTTACGGATACTCGCACTTAAAAAATTAGGGAGCGGTATTGCCGATTATGGTGCGATACAAGAAACGGCATTAAGCATTCTGAAGGACCAGCAAGATGATGCTACAGTACGTATGTCTGCCCTTAGCGCTCTGCAAGCGGAAGCCTTCAGTTCACCAAAATTCTCTACAAATAAGGCCGAATTCATGAGTTCGCTTCGCCAGGTACTGGAGGATAGCAATGCTGATCTAAGGGTGCGTGCAGCCGAACATCTGGCACTTGAAAAGGATGAATTTGTTCAAAGGAAACTTCTAGATGAAATAAAGTCAGGAGATTCATTCCTTGTCAATCGAGCAAAGGCCATTCAGCTCTTGGGTCATGACCTTCACGCAGAGCATTATCCAATACTACGTGGCATACTCCGGGAAGAAAAAGCCACTATTACTGAAAAAAATGAAGCAATCTTGGCGCTATGTAATGATACGAATTCCAAAGAGCTGTTGAAAGAGATCACAATCGATAAATCTATGCCAAAGAAATTACGCATCAGCGGAGCGAATGCGCTGTGTGCACAGGACCCCTACATTTTCGAAACAATTGCAAAAACAATTGTAGTAGATGAAAAAGAGGACCAAGATATGCGCATACTTTGTTTGAACAACTTGATGCAACAAACCAATTCGGAAAGACTTCAGGCCGATGATGAATTCGGGGAACAACTGCGCAGGATAAAAGGAGTAAGGAAATCGCCCAAGTTGAAGAAGCTTTCACGGCAATATATTAATAAAACAAAACGTGGACCAAAAGGTAATTGATTATGCGCTTTAACCTATACATAGAAAGTATACCCATTCATGGCAGTGATGATGAAGTTGCAGCCTGGATTGACAGTATGCGGGACACTGGAAAAGCAAAAGCTTTGGTACCCTTATTGCGTCATGATAACCCTATATATGCACAGCGAAGTACTAATGAGGTCATCCGTATCCGTGGATACCTTATGGCGACTTTTGCACAAATCGGTTTGCCGGATAATGGGGTAAATGATTTGCTTGCAGAGCTCGACAGCGCACACAGTCCTTATTTGGTTGCAGGTGCTGCCATTGGTTTACGCGGCTCCCGGAAACCCATAGCCCCTTTTATGAGAGCATTGTTAGATGCATTACAACGGTTGCAATACGATGATGACGCGGTTTGTTTTGAACAGTTCAAACCAGATTGGCAAAGGTATGTAGGGAAATCAGCATTGACAGAACTGTTGCTAACAGTAGAAAAATTTTCCGACCAGCTACCAATTCATGCTAAAGAACTTCAACTATTGTCTACGGAAACACGATTATCCACCGAAGGTCATCTGATTTGCAATCGGATAGTAAAATTACAGCGAAGATACAAGACTGAAAGAAAAGTGACTGATGATTGCTGTAGGCTACCTGTAACCCGTCGCAGAAAATTTCTAAGCGCCAACCGTTCCTTTTCCGGCATCCGTGTACAGGACCAGGATGGGCATTTTCACATACTTTCCGAACTGATGAAGCAGAAACCCACTTTATTGACCTTCTTCTATACGCGTTGCGACAATGTCTATAGATGTTCGCTGACCATTACACGGCTTGGACGGCTGCAGAAGGCATTGAAACAGGCCGGAAGCACCCAAGAAGTACAAGTGCTCGCTATAAGTTTTGATCCAGCATTTGATTTTCCTTTCCGGATGAAAGCCTTTGCACACCACAGGGGCTTTCAGTGTAACGAGCAAGCCATGTGCTTAAGGGTGGAGTCGGGAATGGAGCATCTACTCGGATGCCTGCAACCCGGCGTAAATTTTAATGATGGTCTCGTAAATCAGCACGCTGTAGCCTTCTTTTTATTCGACCGATTTGGTTTCCTTGAGAGGCTTATCTCTTCGATTGAATGGAATGAACAACAGCTTGTTAAGGATCTTGCCAAATTAAGACATCAAAAGACAACATTTTTTAACCGGATTCGTAATTCCGTTGGAAGCGTTGCGTCTATTGGCTACTCGATACTACTCGCTTTTTTTCCTAAATGTCCGCTTTGTGCAGCCGCTTACCTAAGTGCGTTGGGTATTTCCTCTGCAAGTGTAATGCGCTATCACCAGCTGCTGTTACCTGTTTTGCTGCTTTTGCTGGGATGGCATATGCTGTCGGTAGCCCGCAGAGGCTGGCAGCGTAACTGGTACTTGCCTTTGATATGTAGTTTAGCCGGATCCCTTTGTGTGGTCTGGTCAGCATTTGGAACTCCAGATAGTAATTGGTGGAGCTATGCTGGGATTCTGCTCATTGGCACGGGGTCACTGCTTAATAGCTGGGAAAGAACTGATGAAAAAAAGAAAGTAATGACAAGCAGAATGGTTAGTCGACTCTTACCATCCCTGCTATTTCAAAAACGTAAAATATAACCCCTATGGCAATTCGTAAAACAGAAAGCAGAATACCCGCATCCTTACAGGTTGCTGATCTCGGTCAGGCTATTAACAATGCAAATGGGACATGTAGTCTGGTGTCTTGCGCCTCGTCTCCCTTAGTTAGAGACCGCACTTACCAGTATGTTGTTTTTGTTACGGATAATACTCTGGGAAATTCTGTTAATAGCTTTTCGTGGACAATTACCCCCCAGTCAGGTATTGTTCTAACCTTTGATACACCTGACGGTGAGTTCTTTTACCTTGCTGATGAGCATGGACCATTGCAGGTGAATGTTCGTTTGTTAAATTCGGGTAACAACGAAATTGCAACACTTACCCTTCAGCAGGAAGTTATAGGTCCTAGTGAAATACTTGAGGACCTTATTGATGAAGCTATTGATGAACCAGGCGCAGGCATGGCCAATCCTGAGGCCTTACGAGAGCTAATTAACGAACACAATGTTTACTATCAGAATGTACGGCCCGAGAATCCCGAACCGGAAACCGGCTTCAAACAACTGGTATTCAATATGGCATTTGAAGGAGTGATTAAACGGAAACCATCGGAAAGAAAACGACATTTGGAGCAACTAGCCTCGGCGATTAATGAGGGCACCACTGATTTCGTTACACTTGGAACCCAAGGTGCAGGTGTATGTGCCATTCGAATGCTATTGCTGGCCATGACAAAGGGTATGATTCCTTGGACAACCCTGCCACAAGATCCCAATCAGCGAGCGTCAGCAGCCGCTGAATTGCATCGTTCGCTTGCGGCCCTCTCTGAAGAAAATCGGATTGATCTATTCAATATTGCACGTTTTCCGAAATCTAATATTACCTGGTGCGGACGCATTCTTGAAAATTTGCGCAACAGGTATTTCAACAGTACAAGTTTTGACGATGTAATTTCTGGTCTTTCCGGAACACGTACCCAGTGGATTGTTGCCCAATACCGTCAGGGACCAGTAACCAGAAATCCTTGAAAACAAAATTAACTTATTATGGCAGACGCATTACAATCTATATTAACACAGGCAGGTTTAGCCCTTGCACCCTTGAGCGCGGTAGATACTCCTGCCAAGGCTGTAATCTTTTTTAAACAGCTAGGATATGATATTCCGCCTGGTGCCTTTGGCCCTGCGCTTAATGGATTGTCTGTACGCGGGTCAGGATTATTAAGTGCTGTTCAGGATTTGGTTGAGGCATCTGACGATACGGCTATAATTACTGCAATTGTAAATACGGGTGCACAGCTAGCCGGAACGATTGATGCTATAGTAAGTTTGCATACCGAGATTCAAACCGGCGGAGGGGCTGCTTTACCAGGTATCAACGAATTGCCTGAACGGATGACAGATTTTCTGATACTCGATGCCTTTAATAGACTCAATCCTGCAGTTCATGGTTTCATGCATGCTTTGGGTCTTATCGAAAATGAAGAAATTCCCATATCTGGTCAACCCATTCGAAAAATTAACTGGAATCGCTTAGGGCTTGTGTTTTCTGATCCTAGTGCCTTATTTGATCAAACCTATAACTGGTCTACCTCATTTGACCATAATCAGTTCCTTAATCGAGTTGATGGAATTATGCGGGGAGCTTCATTACCTGGAGGTATCTATCCCCAGTCTGATACTACAAGAGTTTTACTTGGCAATACGTCTAATGATTTGAATGAACTTCGTTTTCCAATTATTCATAAGGGAGTAAACCCAGAATCCTACACACAGTTTGGACTTACTTTTTCTCCAGTAGAAGGTACAGGAGGAAAAAAACCAGGCATTGCTATTCTACCATATTTAATGGGTACTTCAAATTTTGACTTTTCTGTTTGTGATAAGGGAGAATTGGTATTTAACTCCACTGGCCAAATTGACGGAATTGGATTAATAATTCGCCCACCTATGAATACTGAAGCACTCTTAGATCTCGCTGCTTCTTTTGGCGCTGAGCTAATTCTAAGGCAGAAGCCAAGCGTTGCGCCGGAAATTGTACTTCTTGGTACAGCTGGTGGAACTCGTTTGGCTATTCAAGGACTTGGTATGAGTTCTTTTGTCAGGAATGATGGCGCTAAACTCGATATAGGGTGGGAGGGACATATTGATGCACTTCGACTGGTTATCACAGGCGGAGATGGAGACGGCTTTCTTCAAGAAATTCTTTCGAGTGTGAATGTTACTGCTGAGGCTGAAATAGGGTTTGGTTATTCTCTATTAGGAGGCTTTTATTTTACCGGTGGTGCTAAACTTGGTATCGATTTACCTGTCCATATCGATCTTGGCCCACTTGTTATTAACGGACTGCGTGTAGAACTGCAACCAAAAAGCGATCAACTTGCATTACAAGCCGGTGCAAATATTCAACTCACACTAGGTCCTTTAAATGCAAGTTGATCGCTTTTTGGTTGC
>Ga0256847_1001688_pt1 | contig 10775 bp, 16 predicted proteins | sample TeddybearmetaG_FD_189099 | JGI IMG/M metagenome (GOLD analysis project Ga0256847, IMG submission 189099) | Hydrothermal vent microbial communities from East Pacific Rise, Pacific Ocean - Teddybear | ecosystem: Environmental > Aquatic > Marine > Hydrothermal vents | place: Pacific Ocean: East... | reverse complement strand
GATTTTTTAAAAAAAAAAGGCACTAAAATGACTAACTCAACTACAATCGATGAAACTTTAAAAGAAAGACTTAAAACGCATGGCTCTTTTGAAGGCCACTCTTCTACATCGCAAGGTATAAAACAGGTTATGTTCAATACTGAAAAATGGAAAGACTTACCAGACGAGCAAAAAGAAGCACTTGAAATGATAGCTCATAAAATAGCTAGAATTCTAAATGGCGATAGTAATTACAAGGACTCATGGACAGATATTATAGGTTACACAACTTTAATTGAAAAAAAACTTTAAAATAATTGTACTTTATTTTTTTAATAGTTTATAATTACTTGAACTTTAAATTTTTTAATGAGGAAACAAAAATGGAACAAAAAGAAATTAATGATTTTTTGGAAGCTTGTCTTGCCGAAAATAAAAAAGAAGACGTGATTTTTACTGAACTTGCTGAAAAAACAGGTCAAGGTATCATCTCTGCTGTTAGAACTTACAAGAACTTTTTGAAATTAACAGGTCGTGTTATTTCACCTGAACAACGTAAAGAAAAAATCCGCGAGTTAGTTATCGGAGCTGCAGTTGAAGTAGGTGAAGGCGATGAAGCTTACAAAGAAATCACCGACTTAAAAAGTTTAATTGATTCAATCAAACATGAAGTTGAATTATCAGAGCATTCAGCTCTTGCTAATGTTAGTAAGATTGCAGAAGCGCTATCTATTAAGTTACCTGAAAAAAGTAAGTCTGTAGGGTTGGTTGATAAATGGTTAATTGAAAATCGTGATGCCAGTCGTGAAGAATTCAGCGAATGGATGAAAGAGCAAGGTAAATCAGTTGGTAATACCGCATCTTATTGGGGTAAACTTCGATTTGCACGAACTTGTTTTATTGCTTGGAATAAATAAAAAGGAGCATAGAGAAAGGGGCTTATACCCCTTTTTAATTAACTTATGGATTATTTTATAAATTATATCAAAAAGATGTACGATTCTTTCGGACTAACTCTTGATATTAAGTTTTCAAATGAAGAGAAAACTTTTAGAATATGCGCCTTGAGAGAAGAAATCGCCGAGTATGAGGAAGCTAATACCCCTGAAAAGGAACTTGATGCCTTGCTAGATTTGCTTATTTTTTTACTTGGTACTTTCTATCGTCAAGGATATTCTAAATATATTTTAAATGGATTTATTGAAATTATGGAAGCAAACATGAAAAAACAAGTTGGCCTAAATAAAAAACGAAATAATTTTAAATTTGATTTGATAAAACCTGCAGGATGGCGAGCCCCTAACTTGAAAAAAGTGCTGAACAATGAATAATTTATCAAGATTTGAATACAACTATAAGAAGTTAGTTAAACGAGTACTGACACAAGGCGAAAACACACAAACAAGAAACGGGGGAACACGTAGCTTATTCGGTATTCAATTAAAAATAGATTTATTGCGGTTAAACCACTTCCCACTACTGACAGGCCGGCAAATTTTCTATAAAGGTGTAGCAGGTGAAATGGCCGCATTCTTAAAAGGCCCTAAATCAATCAGCGATTTTAAAAAACAAGGATGTAATTATTGGGAGGAATGGTCCGATGATAATGGTAACATTAAAGTAGACTACGGCAATAAATGGATAAATTTTAATGGTGTCGATCAAATTAACAATTTAATTAGCAACTTAATTAAAGACCCCTTAGATCGTAGACTTTTAGTATCAGGTTGGGATCCAAGTAGCAAAAATTTAAGTTTGCCTTGTTGTCATTATGCGTATCAATTTAGATTGGTTGACGGTAAAATTGATATAGTATGGGTTCAAAGATCGTTAGATGTCATGATTGGATTACCTTCCGATATTATATTAGCTGCCTTGTTTCTTATTTTAGTATGTAATACAACATGTTATGAGCCTGGCTCAATTATAATGCAGTTTGGTGACACCCATATTTATGAAAACCATGTTGACCAGGCGTACGCTTATCTAAAAACTGCTACTCATGAGCCGCCTACCTATAAATTAAGATCAATTATTAATAATTTTAACGGCAAAGATTTAGAAATACTAAATTATGTACATGAACCTCAAATTAATTTTAAATTAAATGTATAATCGTCTTTTTATTCATCAGTACATGCTAGCTATTACAAAAGTTGTAGCAGTTAGATCTACTTGTTTAAAAAAAAAGTTGGGTGCGTAATAACTAATAGTGATAATAGAATTATAGCTACCGGTTATAACGGTCGAAGTGCTGGACTAAAACATTGTGAAAAAATATGTGATAGTTGTACTAACAATATATTGTATTCAGTTCATGCTGAAGTCAACGCAATTAGTAATTGTGAATCTAAACAGTCAATTGTAAATATGTATTGTACTATTGCACCTTGTATAAACTGCGCTAAACAAATTATAAAAACAAACTGCAAAAATTTTTATTTTACCGATTTTTATAAATCTGATGCCGGCATCCAACTGCTTCGGTCACATAAAATAAAAGTATACAAAATAAATTGTACACTATAGCTTTTTTAATATATAATATTAACTAACAATCCCACCTGGTTGTTGAGAAAGGTTGACGCTCCTGAAACCTCATATTTAAAACGGAGCATCTTGGACACCCTTCTACTGACTATTGCATTACGCTTTTAGGAGGGTGATCCACTTTATTAAAAAAAACTTAAACATAAATTGAAACTTGAATTTGGTGATTACATGAAACTTAAAGAGCAAGCACAACTCACTGCCGACTTATCTAAGATACTAAAAATATTTAAATGTAGCGGTGGTGCAATTCGCCCTCACTTTATGCTAACCGGGCCCAGTGGTAGCGGTAAAAGTTACCTTATCAATATGTTAGCAGATGAACACAAACTTGATTATTTAGAAATAAACGCAGCACAATTAACAAAAGAAGGTACATCTGGTAATAGCTTATCTAAAGCATTAAGCCCTCTAACAAACTCTCAGCAGTCTTTGGTTATTTGTTTTGTGGATGAATTTGATAAGTTATTTATCTCTGGTAACTCTAATTCCTCTCTTGCACATGAAACTACGAATGGCGTACAAAATGAGTTCCTTAAAGTTCTAGAATCAGATACTGCTGCCGTATTTGCAGACTACGGTAAATACGCTAATATATCGGTTAAGACAGTTCTTTTTATTTTTGCTGGAGCATTCAATGGTGAGAAAGATATTAACTTGGATAGACTTAGAGAGTTTGGTGTTAAGACTGAGTTTTTGGGTAGGGTAGGGCTTGTATTTAACGCCAAGCCATTAAGTTTAAATTCACTATACGAAATTCTAGAAAATTCTGAAATATTATCAACGTACTTACGATTATTTCCTGATGTAATGAAAGAGAAAGTAGTACGTCTCATTCGCGAATTTTTAGCGGCTACATACGATAACAATACTATCGGGATTAGATTAATAAATACATTAATTCACCAATATTTTATTAAAGGTGGCGAGCTTGGTTCTCCGAAGTCTTGCCCGATGGCTTTTCAAACAGCTTTAAAATTGAATAGCGAGGTTAATGAAAATTCGGTACCGGCTTGGAAGTCTTAATAAAATTCTACAATTTATTTATAATATAGGGTATAATAAATGGGTGATATGGGAGATTTATTTAATGATTATAAAGAACAACGCCAACAAAAACGCAAAAACAACCGAAATAATTCAACACGTATACTTACTCGAAGTTGTATTGAGTTTACTAGTCATAACGGAGGAGCACACCTAATCGTAGAAACTATCAAAGGTAAAATTGATTTTTGGCCTGGCACAGGAAATTGGAAAGTTAGAAAAGGTAATCTCACCGGAAAGAGAGGCATTTCTAATTTAATCAAATATATTGGTAATTTAAATGATAAATTATGATTTTGAATCTAAGTGTCCGTGTGTTATATTGGTTACAAGCGTTGCTGTAATAGCGAGCTTGCTATAGGCTGTTATAGTGCCTTAAACTATAACGATCTATTTTTTAGCTGTGTAAAAAGTATGGCAGCGGGTAAGGGTACTGACATACGAGTACTGATAATTATTAAGGGCGGCCAGAATTGACTGAGTAGGATTAGAATGCGATTACTTTTCCCTACGTACATTTGCCCCTTCCTAAAAAATATTTCTTAACTCAAATATAAAATAAAATGAATAACCAAAAACCTATTGAACAAGACTTATCTAGGAATGGTATAACCAAAGCTTTTTTAATTAACAACATATTTTATACTTTGCAAGCGGGGGGTCCTTTCTCAGGTCAACCCGCAGTGATTATACAGATGGGTGGTTGCAATTTACAGTGTTCCTGGTGTGATACAGAGTATTCAAATAATAAAGAAATGGGCGAAAGTGAAATTTTAGGTACTGTAGAACAAGTAAGTATATTACCTCTTGACGGTTTACTGGTTGTTATTACAGGAGGCGAACCATTTTCTCAGCATATTAGCCGATTATGCGCAAGTTTAATTAGTATAGGATGTTTTGTTCAGGTTGAAACTAACGGTACATTGACCAATTATGATTTTCCATGGGACGGTGTCGAAGTAGTTGTAAGCCCTAAAACCAAGTTTTTACATAAGGATATATTACTCTACGCGAATTATTGGAAATATGTGATAAGTTCCGACGATAAAAGAAGTGATTTAGGAATTCCACTATTTTCTACACAAAAAAACACAGATTTAGGCGCGCCAAGGTACGTCCCCGCTCGTGTGTCATGTAAGAATATCTATTTGGCACCACTAAATTCAAAAAATACAGTACAGAATTTTGAGAATCGCCAAACAGCTGTTATTTTATGCCTGAAATTCGGCTATAACCTCAGCTTATAAAATAAAAACTTTTGAATTTAACTTAAATAAGGAATATAAAATGAATCAAGAATTAATCAATGAATGGTATCACTTACAACATAATTTAAAAAGCATGAAAGCTAAGGAGATGCACCTTAGAAAGTTAATTGTAGCAGATATTAATATTAGTGCTACTGAAAATTCTAAAATATTAAATGTAGGCGATCTTGAATTAAAAGCTACTAAAAAAATTACTTATACTATTGACAAAGATAAGCTTGGCGGTGAGTTTGACGAAATGCCGATCATCGAAAAAGAAGCAATCAAGTGGACCCCATCAATAATCATTTCAAAATATAATAAATTATCGCCAAACTGCATTTTAAAACAGCGGATTGTAACTATTAAACCTGCAGCCCCGACTCTTTCTGTAGTCAACATGATGGAGAATTAAAATGGCCCTAAAATTTACAACTACAGGTGAAGTTGCGGGATGCGTAAAAGCATTAGTTTATGGTGAAGCTGGCGCGGGTAAAACGGTACTTTGCGGCACGTTACCGGATAACGTTATTATTAGTGCTGAAAATGGATTATTGTCATTAGCAGATAAAAACATCCCCGTAATTGAAATAGCCTCTGCCGATGATTGTTTTGAAGCTCTTGCCTTTATTCAAAATAGCCATGAAGCTAAACAATTTAAAACTGTTAGCTTAGACTCTATATCAGACATTGCAGAAGTAATGTTAGCAGATTATAAAAAACAGTATAAAGACCCGCGGCAGGCATACGGCATGCTTGCAGATGATATGGGTGATCTAGTCAGATCATTTAGAGATTTGTTTGATAGAAATGTGTACTTCACCGCTAAGATGGTAGCAGTGTTGGATGAATACTCAGGACTAATGAAGTACCTCCCAAGTATGCCTGGCAAAAGCTTAACTAACGCCTTGCCGTTTTTCTTTGATGAAGTACTGGCCTTACGTATCTATGCAGATGAAAATGGTGAGAATTGGAGATACTTACAAACTGCAATGGATATGCAATACACTGCTAAGGATAGAAGTGGGAAGCTCCTGTCCAAAGAAAAGCCTCACCTTGGCGAATTATTTGATAAAATATTAAACACTACTAAAACAGATAACGGTGAGCTCACCCCCGACACCTCCGAGAGGGGGCCTGAAATAGAAGCACGGGTAGCTGTAACACCTGTTAGCACTAACAGTGCTAAGCAAGTTATAGAACAAAAAATTGAAATTAAAACTGAAAAAGGAATATAAAAAATGGCACAACTAAACAAGCAATTTAATCCTAACGAGCATCAGAGTATGATGGACTTTTCTGCATTACCGGCGGGAGAATATATTGCTCGCGTTACAGCCTCTCAAATAAAGCAAACTAAGAATAAACAAGGTCAGTACCTCGAGCTAGAGTTCACGGTCAGTACGTCAGGCTTTGTTGATCGAAAATTATGGACTAGATTAAATTTAGTCAATGACAATCCCAAAGCTGTTGAAATTGCAGAACGTGAATTAAAAAGTATTTGTGACGCTATAGGCGTAGGTGCAATAAATGACTCCAACATGTTACATGGTAAACCCATGATTGTAAAAGTCAAAGTTGATCCTGCAACGCCTCAGTATAGTGAAGGTAATTCTATCGTGGCTTACAAAAAAGTTGGCGATATGGGCGAGCACTCCAAAGAAGAAAATGACTCTAGCGGTGAGCTTCAACCAAATGCTGCTACGACGGAGAATGATAAGCCTGCCTGGGCATAACATAAAAACTAACAAATCGAGGCCTCATGTTACCTGATAAGTTTGCTAATTTGATTTGTAGTTTAGATGATTTATCTGATAAACAAACATTTCAGGTAATGCTTCACCTACGATCAATCGAAACTAATGGTGCCAATGCTCAAATGGAAGTGATGGCATCTTTTAATTCGCTAGGGGAAAATGGCGTTATTGCTGTTATAAGTCAGATAAAAAAACAATTCTCGGATGAAGATTGGGAAACAATACTTGAAATAACGTAATTAATCAAGATATTTATGAATATTAAAGAATATTTATTAGTTTGTGTAAATGAGGAAGGTCTTGAAATTGGTCATGCGGCTGATAAAGCTTTGAGATTTGGCCTTCATGATGGATACCCAGGAACCGATAGGACGAACATAACCGACCTTGTTGCAGAAATTAATGATCTTATTGGGGTTCTTGAGTTGATGAGGGAGAATGGTATTGAGTTACCTAAACTATTCGATAGACTAGATATTGAAACTAAAAAAGCGAGGGTTAATAAATATATGGCTGTTTCAAAAAACTTAGGAACGTTAGAGTAATTTTAAACAACGGAGTATAACATGGCAATAATACCACCCCCTAGAAACCCTGTAAAATCTGCAATAGAAAGTAAAACTTACCCACAAGAAAAACGTGAATATTTAGGTATGTCAGGTATAGGATGTAATTGTGCAAGACAGCAATGGTATGGTTGGAGGTGGGCTAAAGATTTACAGGTCAGGGCAAGGGTTAACCGTATTTTTAAAAGAGGCGATCTTGAGGAACCACGAATAATAGCAGATTTGGAGGCTATAGGTATACTATTTTCAGACGAACAACTAGAAATTCGTGATGTGACGGGACACAGTAGAGGCCATATTGATGGCATTGTAAATAATGTGCCTGGCTGTGAAAAAACTGAACACCTTGTGGAATTTAAAACTATGAAAAATTCCAAATTTAATGAAATTAAAAAGAAAGCACTTTTGCTAGGATTTAACGACGCTCTAAAAATAATTAACTCAGCTTATTGGTGCCAAATACAAGCATACATGGGCTATCTTGGTCTCACACGGTGTTTGTATGTAATATCAAATAAAGATAATGAAGAACGTCTGTATGAACGAATAAAGTTTATACCTGAGCAGTTTTTGCTTATTAAGAATAGAATAATGGATATACTGTCCAGGGAATGTCCACCTAACAGAATATCCGAGCGAGAGGATTGGTACGAGTGTAAGTGGTGTGATTTTAATTCGGTATGCTTTAACCATGAGTTGCCACTAAAAAATTGCAGAACTTGTAAGTTTGTTAATTTAATTGATAATGGTGGCTGGCAATGCAGTTTTAATAAAAACAAGAACTTATCTAAAGACGACCAACTAAAAGGATGTAAACAACACTGTTATATCCAAGGATTGCAAAAATAAATTGTACAAATAAATATTTTGTGATATAATAAATCAACACTTACGGATTAGTGTTTAAATATACAGGGAATGTCAACTAACTAACTAACGAGATATATTATGCAAACATTTACAAAAATAGAACTTTCAGTATTCACTTCAGCTGAGTTATTAAGAACTGCTAACAAACTAGAAACAACATTGAAACTAAAGAATGTTAAAAGATTTGCCACAAAAGCAAAAGCAATTGGTAAAATTTTAAAATTGCAAGAAATGTTACCTCAACAACCACACCTAATAAACAAAACAATTTCAGAGCAAGAAGGAAAAGTTGAACATTCAAACGTGAAAACTATTTCTAAACAACAGGAAATAGCTAAAAAGCAACTTGTTAAAGCTGAATCTTCATTATTTTCACTTGATGACGTTATTGAACAACTATCTCATGTTAAGCACTTCAGTGTTAAAAAAGGTACCAGGTACGTTACTTTAAAAAATATCATAGAAGAAGTAGGTGGCTATATTTATGTTAGTAAGAAAGGTTTAAAGCTATCTATTGAAGGAAATAAGAACAGACGTTATTTAGAATTGCTCGACATTAATTTTTCAAGTACGGTAGTTATAAAAAAAGGTGTTAGTGCCACTTGCTTATTTAATATTTCAATTGAACAAATTATTGAAATCTTCAATTAATTTTTAATCTAACTAGGCCAAGGACGGCTGATAGGAGACTACTGTGAATTCAATTTATTGGAAAAATAAATTATTAAAAACTATAGATGCGTTATGCCTAGCAAGTACGGAGGATAATATATTTTATGATGTTTTATATTGTGAGGGAACTTTATATACTGGCGAAAAAGTCAGGGTGAAAGTACCTTTTATGAGATTAAATAAAGGCTCGATAAAAGAAGAAATACTTAAGTATGCGAAAGATGAAAATGTTTACGCTAAGGGTTTGAGTATTTTCGAGGCTGTTATAATAAATGAGCCACCTGATATTACATGTATACATGGAAATATGCAACTTAAACAAGTTATGGATTTTGTGTTTTATGAGTGTAATGAGTGCGGTGCTAAAATCTTTTATGATTGCTAGATGGTACCAAAAAGAAGCTGAAGAGAAAACATTTAGTTTTTTAGCTGAATGCCCTGGTAAAAATCCACTTATCGTATGCCCTACTGGATCCGGTAAATCATTTATACTGAGCTCTATTACAAAGCGTCTTGTTGAGAAAGGTAACAAAGTTTTAATCATTTCACATGTTGAGCAGATAATTGAGCAAGATTATAGTGCTCTCTTAAGAGTATTACCAGAGGAGTTAGTAGGTGTATACTCGGCAGGTATAGGTCGTAAAGAAAGAAAGCGCGTAACAGTAGCTTCAATACAATCAATTTATCGAAAAGCAAACTTATTCGCGTCATATGACTATATCATCGTAGATGAAGCCCATACTATACCTTTAGCAGGCACCGGGATGTATCGCAGGTTAATACAAGGGGTAGGTAAAGTCATAGTTATAGGGCTCACTGCGACGCCTTTTAGACTAGGTGTAGGTAATCTCATAGAATGCGATGGTGCTCTCTTTGATAACATTATTATAGACATACCTGTTGAAAAACTTATCAAAGAAGGATATTTATCCAGCCTACTCACGAATGCTACAAAAAACGAAATAGATGTTTCAGGCATTGGTACAACAGCAGGAGATTATGCCAAAGCTGCGTTGTCTAAAAAAGTAGATACCAATTCTATAACTTTGAAAATTGCCGAAGAATTATTATCTTATAAAGAAACGCGTAAGCATTGGTTACTATTTGCAATTGATATTAAGCACGCCGAGCATATAAATGAGTTACTCGTCGAGAGGGGTATCAAAAGCGACGTAATACACAGTAAACAAAGTAAACAAAAAAGAAGAGAGTCAATTAAAAGATTTAAGTCAAGTGAATTACAATGCCTTGTAAGTGTCGCAACACTTACCACAGGCTTTGATTGTCCCAGCATAGATTTAATTGGTTTAGTACGCCCTACTCAATCACCTGTACTACATATTCAGATGATAGGGCGGGGCCTAAGAATAGCTCAAGGTAAACAAAACTGCTTAGTATTAGATTTTGCTGGCAATGTTATGCGCCTCGGCCCGATCAATGATGTGCACATAAAAATTAAAGGAAAAAATAAAAATAAGGGGCAACCTGTTATAAAGGTGTGTGTTAAGTGCAATACTCATGTTCCAGTCGGGGCTAAAACATGTTATTTTTGTGGGTATATTTTTCCACCTCCTGCAAGTATGTTAGAATATAAAGCTAGCAATTTAGAAATAATAAAAAAGAAATCTGAACATACAGAAAATGGATGGTACCCTGTAATACACATTAGTTATGTGTCTTTTATAAGTTTTAGAAAAAGACAATCAATGAAAGTAGTGTACACTTTAGGAAACCACAAACAAGTTGTAGAATATATAAATCCTTTTGAAAATACCAGAACAAGTTATAATAATATGCAATGGTGGAATTACCGTACAACGCTAACTCTGCCGCCTACCATAGAAGGCATGGTATCATTAAGTAGTAAATTAAAACAACCTCGCATGATAGAAGTAATTTTTTCAAAAAAATACCCAAAAATTAAAACATTTTCATTTTAATTGATATTTAGTATAATAACTAAAATTATCAAAAAAATTTATGATTATTTATGCTTATTTATGATTTAGAAACATTCCCAAATATTTTTACAGCCACTTACCTTGATATAGTAGTAGGTGAAATGAAAGTGATTGAAATAAGTACCA
>Ga0256847_1001687_pt1 | contig 10793 bp, 11 predicted proteins | sample TeddybearmetaG_FD_189099 | JGI IMG/M metagenome (GOLD analysis project Ga0256847, IMG submission 189099) | Hydrothermal vent microbial communities from East Pacific Rise, Pacific Ocean - Teddybear | ecosystem: Environmental > Aquatic > Marine > Hydrothermal vents | place: Pacific Ocean: East... | reverse complement strand
ATTCCATGAATAATACCTAAATTATAGTCAATTGATCCTATTGCTTTTTTAGATACTGTTGCATATTGTCGTACATCTTGTATAACTTTAAAATTATCGCCATCAGGATAATATGCCGCTGTAATAAAACCATTAGCCGCTTTACCTGCTGGTATTACTTCAGTTTCTGAATCATTCCATGATAAACCAATTATATGATCAATAGGAAAACCAATACGCTGCGCCTCTTTTAATGCTGTTGGAACTATAACTCCCCAGCCACGTAACAGTATCCAGTCTGGATTTAAACGTTTTATTTGTTCCCAAGTTGCTTTTTGTCCAAGTTTGCGACGTATCGGAAAATGTTTCAGCTTAAAACCATATTTTTTAGCTTGAGCTTCAAGTACTTGTATAGTCTCTTTACCTGAACCGCGATGATAATAAACATTGGCTATGGTTTTGCCTTTTAGTACACCACCTTCTTGTTGTGCTATAAATTTAATTTTTGCCGTATTTTGATTCCAATAACTAATCATTAAAGGAAACATATATGGAAATACACGACCATCAGCAGTCTTAGAATCACCATAACCAATTGACACTATTGGTATTTTATCTTGTTCAGTATATTTCATAGCAGCATTGGTAGCAGATGTGCTAAGGAAATTGAACATGGCAGCATTAGGCTTGGTTTTCAGTTTTTGATAACACTCCATAGCGCGTTCAACCCGATAACCAGTTTCACATTCTTCCCAAGTTAATTTAACTCCATTTATACCACCATCTCTTTTATTGAGCATCGTCATATAATCCATGAAACCACCAAAAATTAGTTCACCTACAGCACCATAACTTCCAGTACGATATATAGGAATAGGCATAAACTGTTCATTGTTGTCATTAGTAGCTACAATTGTTTTAGCCGCTACAATCGGTTTTTCAATTTTGCCTAAATTGTATAGCATTAATTTGCCGCTGGTAAGCGGCACAGAAATCCAACAATCTTTTGATGTACAACGAAAATCAAAATCCCAAACTGGTACAAAATCACCATTACGAATAGTCGGTAAACGTAACTTAAATAATTCACTACCATTATATAAATCCCAAACACGTAAAGTACCGTCATCACTAACAGTTGCAACTTGTTGACCATCAGCACTATAAATGACACGATAAATTGTACTTTCATGTCCAACTAAACTATATTTAGTGGATTTATTTTTAGTTGAATAAATATGAACCAATTGATCGCGCCCAACCGTAGCAATTTGCTGACCATTTGGACTTAATTCTGACCACATTAACCAATCATTCGCTTGTGGATATTCTTGTAATAGTTTCTGTGAATTCTTACCTACTGCCCATAGACGTATATCCCTATCACCAGTAGTTAATATGCGCGTACCGCTACTATTATAAGAAACCGCATTAATATCATATCCATCTTGAGCATCAAAGAAACGTGACTTTCCATTGACATCAAATAAACCTACTTCCCCAGAATAACTAGCACTAGCAAACTTATGACTATTATTAGGTGCAAATGTTACAGCATTAACCGCGCCTTTATGTTTAAAGCTATGTTGTTGTTTACCAGTTTTAACTTCCCATAATTTAACAGTTTTATCAAAACTAGCAGAGGCTAACCAACGACTATCAGCACTAAAGGAAAGACGCTTAACTTTTTTAGCATGTGCCTTTTCCCATAATAGTTTCGTATCAGGCAAACTATATAAACTTAATTTACCATTGGCAAAACCAACAGCAACACTTTCACCATTTGGTGCAATCGCAGTAGAACTTGGTTTATCAGCTAAATTCAACATTTTTTGAGGAGCTAAATCTGAATTCCAAGCGATTACTAAACCATCTGTACTAGCACTAAAAATCTGATCGGTATAACTATCAACATTAATCACACCAGAAGTATGGCCTTGTAATATACGTACTGTCACCCCACTTTTAGTATGCCAAATACGCAAAGTACGATCATCACTAGCAGAAACTAAATAACGTCCATTATCAATAAACTTGATTCCAAACACCTTATTTTTGTGACCAAGTAACATTCGTACATTTTTACCAGATTTAACATTCCATAAGCGAACACTTTTATCGCTACTTGCTGTAGCGACTAATTCTCCATTTGGGTGCCAAACAATTTTTTGCACATGATTAGAATGAGCGCGTAATTTCTGTACAATTTTACCGGTCTCTAAATCCCAAATAGCAGCAGTATTATCATAAGCAGAACTTGCTAACAGCTTATCATCAGGGCTAAAAGCCAGACTGGAAATTCTTTCCTTATGTCCTTTTAAAATAGTAATTTTCTTACCTGTTGCCACTTCCCATAAGGTGATATTTTTATCATCACCACCAGTAGCTAACAATTTACCATCCGAACTAGCCGCTAATGCCCATACAGGTGCTGGAGTTTGCCACTCAGTAACTGCTTGACCACTAAACAATGACCAAAAAATGATCTTTTGATCCTCTCCACCGGCACTAACCAGCCATTGACTTTTCGGTAAAAACACAATAGCTGTAATATCAGCCTCATGTTTACGTAAAATTTGTAAGAATTGACCACTTTTACGATTAAATAATGCTAAAGTACCATTTTCCCCACCAGTACTTAAAAGACGACCATCGTGACTAATAGCAACTACAGATAAAGGTACACCAACTTGATAACGTTGTTGCGGGCTATCACCCATAAGTTTGCCATACCACGCTAATAAATTACGAGTATTGCGCCGCTCAATCGGAATTTGTAAATCTAATTGACGAGTTTCTGTTAATATTTCTGTAGCGGCAGCATAATCTTCACTGCCAGCCAATAAAGCAGCATGAGTTAATTCTGATTCAAATAAACTAATAGTACGAGATTTTTCTGTCCATTCAGCTTGGTGTTGTGCAGTTTCTGCTATTTTTTGAGCGTCAACAGCATTATGACGTTCCCAAAAACCCCAAACCGCTAATCCTAATGCAAAAACAAACCCGAACAAGGCTAATTTTAATTTACGTAATCTATTTTCTTCTAATAATCGTTGTTTTTCTTGTTGCCGCAACGCGCTAGCATCTAAAAAACGCATAGCAATATCAAAATCTTGATTTTTGCCATAACGTTTTGCCCAAATTGGCGTAGGTTGCTCCTCGCTACGCCATTTCAAAGCCAATTCTAGTTCAACACCAGACCATAACACAGCAAGTTGTTGTTGCCAACGAATTGCAGTATCTTGTAAACGTTGATATAATTCAGCAGATTTAGCTTCTTTATGTGTCCATTCTTTTAAACGTTGCCATTGACGAATTAAACTTTCGTGACTGATATCCAGCACAGTTTCAGCTTCTAAAGGTGTTCCTAAAGAAGGAGTTAAAAAAGTGCGACCTGATTGACGAAATACTTCAACAATCTCAGCAATTTCCTTATTTGAAACATGTGCTAAAGTTGCAACTTCCTTTAATTTAACTGGGCGACGAGTATCACGACTACCACTACCACGTTCACAAAGGCTACGAAATAAAAATTCTGCGGCTTTTTGTTCTGTTGCAGTTAATTCTGCATATGCCTCATCAGCATGTAGAGACAAAGCCTTAGTTAAACCACCTATTTTTTCATAATGTTCTAAGGTAATATACTGAGTATTATCAATATTAGCAAGTGTCCACATGCGCATTAAAGCATGTTGTAATAATGGTAATTGATCAGGATCACTACTCATGTCATTCAATAATTTATTGATTAAAGTAGGATCAATCTCACCACCAAACACTAATGCTGGCTCTTCAATAGCCTCACGTAATTGATTACGAGTTAAACGAGGAGTTAAAAATAAACCATTATCAATTGCTTCAGGTAAATCATAAAACAATGCACAATCACCGATAAAATCAGAACGCATTGTTAAAACAATATAAATATTAGAATGTTTACTACTATTTAATAATAATGAAACAAAAGCAGCCGCCTGATCAGCGGCACCTTGTTGGTAATAACGGAATATTTCTTCAAATTGATCAACTAACAACAATAAGTTAGTACTTTCAGGCAGGGGAGTTTCAGTTAAAATTTCATGAAGACTATATGGTCCACGACGTAATTGCGCTTGTAAAAACGCAAAACTATCTATATCACCACTAAAAGGAGCAGTATATTCAGCACCTAAAGCTTTTTCGGCTAATAAGGCTTCAGCTAAACGAAAAAAGGGACGATTACCCGGGCGAAATTCTGCCACACGCCAATGTCCACCCGCACTAGTAAGAAAGCCGGTTTGTAAACCAGCTAATAAACCAGTACGTACTAAGGAAGATTTACCACAGCCAGAAGGTCCTACTACTGCAAGAAAATGACTATTACCTAATTTTTCGATTAATTGGTCTGTATGTTCATCACGTCCAAAAAAAATGTAAGTCTCATCACGTTCAAATGGACGTAAACCGGGATAAGGGTAATCGTTCATGTTTAGCTAAATTATTTGTCAACTCTTTTCAAACGATATCCTAAACGTTTTAAGATATCCAAAAAGGTTCTCTCAGCCGGTAATTGCTTATCAGTATAAGATTTTTTCTCAATTAAGGTTTTACGAATCATTTTCACAGTTAATTTCACATCAATTACTGGTGGATTCACACTCGAATCCACTACTTTAGCATAAGGAGTAAGAATTTTTTTAATATCGCGTTTTAAACTAGGGATTTTGTCCTCAGTTTTCTTATTCCCACGTCCTCTATAGTTATCAACACAAATAATTCCAGTTTCTAACTCTTTAAGTCCTTTCCGAACTGTTTCTCTACCCCAACCAAACGTCCTTTCGGCTTTGGTGGGACTACCTTCAAGTAATTCTAAAGTCGTTTCTGCCATAAATCTACGTCTTTTTGGACCAGTTAATTTTTTAGCAGCATTTTTAATAGTTACAACTACGGGTTCTGTCAATTTCATTAGTGTTTTCCTTTCATGAAGCAGGAGTTATCCTTGTAAATAATTTATAATTAATCATTAATTTAGGTGTTTTAAGCATAAAACATTCCATTAAACAAATGATATTTTTTCCTTTAAACCAACCAGATGAGACTTGCCATTCTACCTGTGATCTTGTTGCGTCGAAATGAATAAAAACGGTCGATGTCAGTATAAGTGCAAAAATTGCCACCATAAACATTATTCACAGCTTGTGCAGCCAAACGTTGACGTGCTAATAAATACAAATCTGCAAACCAATGGCCATCACGACTTGCTTTAAAAGCTTGTTTTGCTTCAGGTAAATGCTTTATAAAAACCTCACGAACTTCATCACCTACTTCAAATTTTTCTGGACCAATAGCTGGTCCTAACCATACTAGAATTTCCTCTGGAGAAACAATATTAAAATTTTTTAAGGTTTCTTCTAATACTCCAGCGGCGAGTCCACGCCATCCGGCATGAGCGGCGGCAATTTGCTTGCCAGCCTTATCACAAAATAATACCGGCAAACAATCTGCTGTCATGATTACACAGACAGAATTAGGCTTATTGCTAAAACTAGCATCCGCTTCACAATCTATATTATCTGGTTCAGACCGAACATTTGTAATACCATGTACTTGTTTTAGCCATATAGGTTTTGATGGTAAATTTAGTTCTTCAATCAATGCTTTACGATTTATGTCTTCAACTAAACTACCAAAGTCGCGAGTTGTAGTGCATGATTTGACTTGCGGAGGAGCAGGCCAATCTGGTGTAATACATTTAAGCATGTTCTTGTTTATCTTGTTTTAATTCTTCTAATAATTTCAACATATCATCTGGTAATGCTGCTGTCCATTGCATAAATTCGCCGCTATTTGGATGATCAAGCCCTAAACTTGCTGCATGTAATGCTTGACGGTTGAAATTTTCAAATTTATGGATGCGTCGTCCACCATAAACGGGATCACCTAACAAAGGATAACGTTTATATGCCATATGAACCCGAATCTGATGTGTGCGCCCAGTTTCTAATTTTACACTAATATGCGTATAATTGCGATAACGTTCTATTATACGATAATGTGTAATTGCTGGCTTGCCATTTTCTACCACTGCCATACGAACTCTTTGAGTTGGATGTCGTCCAATTGGAGCATCTATAGTATTACCAGCCACCATTACACCATAAACAATAGCTTCATATTTTCTTATAAATTTACGTTGTTGTAATTTTTGCACTAAATCTGCATGAGCAGTTAAAGAACGCGCAACAACTAATAATCCACTCGTATCTTTATCAATCCTATGTATAATACCAGCACGAGGAATTTGTTCTAATTCAGGCGCATGATGAAGTAAAGCATTGACTAATGTATTATCAGGATTACCTGCACCGGGGTGTACAACCACTCCTGCTGCTTTATTAATTATTAGTAAATCTCCATCTTCATATAGTATATTAAGAGGTAATTTTTGAGCCTGCCAAGCAACTTCTGTAGTAACTTGTGTGGCAATTTCGATATTTTCACCACCTTGTACTTTATTCTTGGCACGCGATGTGGTCTGATTTACCAAAACATATCCATCACGGATCCATTGTTGTAAACGTCCTCGTGAATAAGATGGACATAATTCCGCTAAGGCTTTATCAAGACGATAACCAGCCATTTCAGGTGGAATTGTTATATTAATTTTTGTCACTGTTTGAGTATATTATATTATTTTATGAAAAAAATCAATTTTATTGTTAGTTTATTTTTAATATTTAGTTTAACAAGTTGTGGAATTTTCAAGGATCCAAAAGATTATGCCTCAGATTGGAATGCTCAACGTTTATTTAAGGAAGCCAAAGCTGCACAAGATGTTGGTGATTATAAAACCGCTATTAAATATTATGATAAGTTACAAGCACGTTATCCTTTTGAAACATATGCACAACAAGCACAATTAAATACTATTTATTCTTATTATAAATTTGGAGAACCAGAGTCAGCTATTATATCAGCTAATCATTTTATTAAATTATATCCGCGTCATAAAAAAATTGATTATGTCTATTACTTGAAAGGATTAATTAATTTTCAGTTAAATCAAGGTAGTTTAGAACGATTTTTACCTTTAGATCGTTCACAACGTGATCAAAGAGCAGCAGTACGTGCTTTTGATGCTTTTGCTGAATTAATTAAGCGGTTCCCTAATAGTAAGTATAATCCAGATGCCAAACAACGTATGATTTATTTGCGTAACATGTTAGCTCAATATGAGTTACATGTCGCGAAATTTTATATGACACGACAAGCTTATGTAGCCGCTATAAATCGCGCAAAAACCATAGTTGAATCTTATCAAGGTACACCGACAGTAGCAGAAGCATTAGCAGTTTTAGCAAAAGCTTATAAAATTTTAGGCTTAAATAAACTATCTAATGATGCCATTCAAGTTTTAAGATTAAATTATCCTAATCATAAAGCTATAGCTGAAGTGCAAAGAGTAGTAATTAAATAACTTAAAAACTCTGCGGAAACTTGAGAAAATTCTTCGGTAATACCCAAATCTCGCAATTGTGTAACTTGTAAGCCTGCATAACCACATGGATTTATACCCTTAAAAGGGCTTAAATCCATATCTACATTTAGACTTAATCCATGATAACTACAACCACGTCGAATTCTAAGCCCTAAAGCGGCTATTTTGTATTCATCAACATAAACCCCCGGCGCTTTATCGCGGCGCGTTGCTTGAATATTTTTAGATGCAAGATAATCAATCACAGCTTGTTCCATAGCTCGTACTAATTGTTTGACACCCCATTTACCCCGCTTTACATCAATCAAAATATATACTATCAATTGACCGGGAGCGTGATAAGTAACTTGCCCTCCGCGATCAATTTTATGTATGGGAATATTATTAGTATTTAATAAATGTTCAGGTTTACCAGCTTGCCCTAAAGTATAAACTGGAGGATGTTCTAGCAGCCATAACTCATCAGGAGTATCAGCATCACGAGTATTGGTGAACTGCCGCATTGCCTGATAAGTTGGTTCAAAAGCAACTAGATTTAATTGTCTAATCAGAATCTGATTTTTTTTGTATAACACGTGAAAATACTAAACCTAATTCAAATAATAACCAAATCGGCACAGCTAATAAAGTTTGAGAAATCACATCAGGTGGAGTCATTAACATGCCAATCACAAATGCCGCTACAATAATATGTGGACGTTTTTCTGCTAAAGAATCTGGAGTTACAACCCCTGTACGTACCAATACAATAGTAACTATAGGTACTTGAAAAGCAATTCCAAAAGCAAAAAAGATCTTCAATACAAAATCTAAATAGCGACTGATATCAGTCATCATTTCTACCCCAACTGGAGTCATGCTAAGCATAAAACCAAAGACTAAGGGGAATACTATATAATAAGCAAATGCAACTCCTAAATAGAACAAAAAAACACTTGAAAATAATAAAGGAGTAATCAAAGTTTTTTCATGTTCATACAAACCGGGTGCGATAAAAGCCCATAAATGATAAAGAATCACCGGCATAGCCAAAAAAATTGATAACATAAAAGTCAATTTAAATGGAGTAAAAAATGGTGACGCAACATCAATAGCAATCATTTGCGTACCTTCTGGCATTAAAGCAAGTAAAGGCTTAGCCAAATGAACAAATAAATCACTTGCAAAAGGAGTCAGCATTAACAAGAACACCAAAACCGCTAACAGCATTTTTAATATGCGATCTCTGATTTCTAATAAATGTTGAACAAAAGGCATTTCTGTCATGTGCGTTTTTTCTCAGGCTCTTCAACAATATCATGAAGGCTCAGTTCTTGACTTTTTTTAATAGCTTCTTGTGCTTCTTGGAGGCGTAATTCTTGATCAATTTCTTGTTTAACAGAATTAAACATACGACGGGCACGACCAACCCATAAACCTACAGATCTAGCAACACCGGGCAATCTTTCTGGTCCAAAAATTAACAAAGCGACTACGCAGATTAAACAAAGTTCCCAAAAACCTATATCAAACATGATTAACTTTTAACTTTTTCAGTTATTTGCCCTTCAATAATTTTGCCTTTTTCATCTTCAGTTACTTTAGGAGTGTCTTTTTTCTCTGGCTCTTCAGATTCTCCAGCACCCATAGATTGACGGAAATTTTTTATCGCACTACCTAAATCACCACCTAAATTTCTTAACTTTTTTGTACCAAATAAAACGATGACAATAACTAAGACAATTAACAATTGCCAAATACTAATACCCATATTTAAAAACCACCTAACAAATGTACATGTAAATGAAAAACTTCCTGACCACCGCCAGAACCGGTATTAATAACAGTGCGAAAACCTTTATCTAATCCTTGTTCACGTGCCAGTTTTGGTAATAAGCGCATAATATGCGCCATTAAATGATCATGTTTTTCTTCAACTTCATTAAGACTGATGATATGTTCACGAGGTATGATTAACAAGTGAACTGGTGCTTTTGGAGTAATATCCCAAATTACAATTACATGCTCATCAGTATATACTGGTGTTGAAGGCAATTCACCACTAATGATTTTACAAAATAAACAATTATCACTCATAATTATTACGTTGAGCCTTTTCTTCAATTCCCGATAAGCCAAAACGGCGTTCAAGTTCTTTTAAAACTAATTCTGGATTTACATCTTTATGTACTAACATGACTAAACTATGAAACCATAAATCGGCGGTTTCATAAATTAAATTATCAACATCATCATTTTTCGCGGCAATCACAGTTTCAGTTGCTTCTTCACCAAGCTTTTTTAAAATATGATCAATGCCTTTTGCATATAAACTAGCAACATAAGATGATTCTGGATCAGCATTCTTACGTTGTTCTAACACTTGCGTTAATGTTTGTAAAATATCACTCACTAGTTCTCTCTTTTAAAGTATTTTGTAAGCTTATAATAATTGCAGATTTTTTTGTATTTCCATTTACAATATCATCAAAGCTAACTATTTTACCATACAAACCTCTATTTGCTGCATTATCTATTGTTAATGACGCTGTTTTAAAAGAGATACCTCCAAACATACCTATACCACTAGTATAAGCATAGACATTCTGATCAAAAATCGTATTGGTACTAATTTCATTAGTAAGTGGTCCAATTGTGACATTGAAACCGAAACAAATTTTTGAATTACCTCTGGCAAATTGTTTTGCTTCATTGCGATTAGTAAATACTAAAACTAATTTTTGTACTTCTATACCAGCTTGTAATCCTAAACTAATATTAAGCATATTGATCAAAATAGGATTGCTCCATTTTTTATTCTTGCGTATTATTAAAATTCCTTTACCGGTTTCTAAGCCGAAAAATAAGCCAGTTTTAGTTATCTCAGAAATGAGAATAGCTTCTGAATGTTTCAGTAATGCTGGAGGTATTTTTTCATCTGCAATCAATTCAAAAGCATCTATTAATGGAATGATTTGTTGATAAATATTATCAATTTTTTCTGATTGTGTATAGGTACAAGCATTCAGAATATTAACAAAGCTAACCAACAACAGAATTTTGAACATTATTTATTATATAATATAGCAGGATCTTTTAACACTGGTTCCACCTGAACCCACTCATCAACTTGTAATTGTTGAAAAAAACAATTATGTCGTCCAGTGTGACAAGCGATACCGCCAATTTGTTCCACCATCAATAATATTACATCATTATCACAATCAAGACGAATATCTGTAACATGTTGTACATTTCCAGACTCTTCGCCTTTAAACCACAGTTTAGCACGAGAACGTGACCAATATACAGCGCGTTTTTCTTGCACAGTTAATTGTAAAGCTTCATGATTCATCCA
>Ga0256847_1001686_pt1 | contig 10794 bp, 12 predicted proteins | sample TeddybearmetaG_FD_189099 | JGI IMG/M metagenome (GOLD analysis project Ga0256847, IMG submission 189099) | Hydrothermal vent microbial communities from East Pacific Rise, Pacific Ocean - Teddybear | ecosystem: Environmental > Aquatic > Marine > Hydrothermal vents | place: Pacific Ocean: East... | reverse complement strand
ATGATGGAGGCTATATCAGTATTATTTTTAGCGCGTTCTAAGCTTTCAGATAATAATGCTGCAACTACTGGTGATCGTTCTAACATATGAACTTTGCAGCCTAAGCTTGCTAAGATAAAAGCATCTCGCCCTAATCCAGCCGTGGCATCTACTACACTAGGATTAGCAGCTTTTTTTAATCCTATGGCTTTTGCTAAGGCTTGTTTACGCCCGCCGCCATTGCGGCGACGATAGTCTAAGCTGCCTATTGTAAAATCTACATAGTCATTTAGTTGTTTCATAATCAATAATTAGCGGCGCATGATCAGAAAATCTTTGTTCTTTATAAATGTTTGCGCTTACAACTTTATCCTTTAATCCCGGTGTAATAACCTGATAATCAATCCGCCAACCGGTATTATTTGCCCACGCCTTACCTCGATTTGACCACCATGTATATTGTTCTTCCTCTTGATTTACAACGCGAAATGCATCTACAAATCCATTAGTATCAAATAATTCATCCATCCAAGCACGTTCTTCTGGCAAACAACCTGAATTTTTTTGATTGCCACGCCAATTTTTTATATCAATCTGACGATGAACAATATTCCAATCTCCACATATGATATATTCTTTACCTGATTGTTTTAAATCACGTAAATAAGGCATGAATTTGTCCATAAAGGCAAATTTCACAGCTTGCCGCTCAGCACTAGCACCACCAGAGTGCATATATAAAGAAACAATATTTAAATTCGGAAAACATACCTCTAAATAACGCCCTTCTTTATCAATTTCAGACCATCCAATGCCTATTTTAACTTCATCTGGTTTTTCACGACTATATACAGCTACGCCACTATAACCTTTTTTTTCTGCATCATGGTAATAACAATGATAACCATCTGGATGAAATACAGGATCACTTAACTGATCCTCTTGTGCTTTAGTTTCTTGAATACATACAACATCAGCATTTTGTTGTTCCAACCAGATAAAAAAGCCCTTTTTAGCGGCGGCGCGAATACCATTTAAATTAACTGTAATTATTCTCATAAATTAAAATCTAGGAATTAAACGTTTGGTTTTCTTAATATAATCCAACCATTCTTCTTTGTAATGCCGCATTAATATTCTTTCTTCTCTAGCAATTTGTTCAAGTAAGGCAGTGCTAGCAAATAAAGCTAATAAAAGTCCTAAACTAGACACAAAAACTAAAGGAATACTAATACAAATCATTATCAAACCAACATAATATGGGTGACGAATATATTTAAAAGGGCCATCTGTAATTAATTGATTTTTAGCTAAATTACCAAATTCTAATACCTTCTTAGAAATATGAATAGCTTTCCAAAATATAAGTATATTACCTAATATAAATAACATCACACCTAAATATCTAAAAAAATCTCCTCCTGCTAATAACATCCAGGCTTTTCTATCTGAAAATGGCGAAATTATTAAAAATAATATAACCGCCATAATACCAAGGTATCCAATTAAACAATTTTCTTTAACTTGACATGTATTCGATAAAATCCCGCTATGAAACATCCATTTTGGTGAAATAAAAAAAAACATCACTATAAATTGTGCTATTAATAATGATAATAAGGCTACCCTCGCTGGATGTGCCAATAATCCACTTATATCATCAATTCCCCAACTAGATAAAATAATCCCAAAAATAATAATCGCTATACTAGAAATAACCATGAATTTTATCATTGTCATGATTTTCATAACGAAATTAAACATTTTTATTAATCCTATTAATTTTACTTTATAAAAAAATTATATTCTTAGATTATTATTTACTAATATTCCGATATAATCAAGCGAAAATTACTTGATATTGTATTTTTATGCAAAATTTAGACAAGAAAAAGGTATTAATAAAGGGAAAGGAAGGGAAGGGAAGGGAAGGAGATTTAATGGTACCTAAGTACCATTATTTAAGTCTAAGGGAAATTATCTTACTCTGAGAGAAGAATATTGATCATTAACGCCTCTACCTACCCAAGGAGTGTTTGTAGTATAAACACGTTTATAACCTCGATAGTTAATATGTTGATACAACTCTGCTTTCGCACCGGAAGAAACTTTGACTGAAGAAACTTGATCGTTAATACCCAATGATACAAAATTGGATTTATCTGTGCTGTAACACTTTTTCCAACCTTTATAATTAGCATGTTGATATAAACATACTATCTTTTTAGGATTTATCTTGAGAGATGAATATTGATCATTCACCTGATTACCTACCCAAGGAGTGTTTTTAGTATAAACACGTTGATAACCATTATACTTAATATGTTGATACAAGACTGCCTTGTTGCCGGGAGAAACTTTTATTGAAGACACTTGATCGTTCATACCTAATGGTACAAAGTTAGATTGATTGGTGTTGAAACACTTTTCCCAACCTTTATAATTAGAGTGTTGATATAAACATACTTTTGGATTACTGATCTTCAGAGAAGAATATTGATCATTAACCTGATTGCCTACCCAAGGAGTGTTTGCAGTATAAACACGTTTATAACCACGATAATTAATATGTTGGTACAATTCTGCTTTTGTGCCCGGAGAAACTTTTATTGAGGAAACCTTATCATTGATACCCAATGATACAAAATTGGATTTATTGGTGCTGTAACACTTTTTCCAACCCTTATAATTAGAGTGTTCATATAAACAAACTGTTCCTGACATTGCTTGCATAGAAACACTGATTATTGAAATCCCTATTGCGAATGAACATGATTTAAGTATCACTTTACGATTCAACATATTAATTTTCCAAAAAATTATGAATTTGTTTAACAACGGAAACCATTATAATCATAATGTTTTAAAAAAGCAATCTTTTTATGTATTCTATTTATTTATGGTTGCTATAAACTATAAATCCATTCAATATTCCACCCATTTTCGTCGGCAAGAAATCCATCTGCTACACCAATACCCGGAATAGCAATAAGTACATTTTTTAAAAAAATCATAGGGATAAATTTACGCTGCCAAGGTGGCAATCCAGCCGCTTGTAATAATTTTTTCACTACGCGCTGATGCTTATTTAAGCGAATAACTTCTCCGCCTTGTCGAAAACGTATCTCTAATTCTGTGCCGCCTGGTAAAGCTAAGCCTTTTGCTTGTGTTAATTTTAAATTACCTAAAGGTAAACGCGGTGATGGGGTGGGAAATAACCATTTTATATTTTTAGTAGAGGAAGGTAGAGGAGGCATGGCAAATAAATGTTGACGATAGCGGCGTATTTCCGCACCTTGCCAACTGACTAATGGCTGACTATCAGCTTTTGCCGTAATTAAGTTATTAAGAATTTGTTGTAATTGTTTAGTTGTAGGAGAAGGTAAAGCAAGTTTTTTGATCCAAAATCTTAAAACATTACTTTGTCGTGCGGAAGATAATTTAGATAATGTATCTAAATTCAATATGTCAGGTTTATTGCCTTGACATTGTTGTAAATCTAGTTCAGCCAAATCTTGTATTAATTCATTTGCCTCAGCTTGATGACTAGCGGCGCGGCTTATTATATGACTAACGCTTGCCCAACGTTGCTGAAGACGAGGCATTATTTCATGACGTAAAAAATTACGATCAAAGCGAGTATCGGCATTACTACTATCTTCTATCCATTTTAAATTAGCCGCTTGAGCATACTCATATAATTCAGCACGAGTATATCTTAATAAAGGGCGCATCAACCAACCTTTATCTTCAGGCATCGCGGCTAAACCCGCAACTCCACTACCACGTAATAATTGTAATAACAAAGTTTCAGCTTGATCATCAGCATGTTGAGCAGTTAAAACTACATCATCAGGCGCGATTGTATCAATAATTGCCTGATAACGAGCAGTTCGAGCCTTAGCTTCAAGACTCTCTCTAGCGGCAACTTCAACTTTAACTTTGACAACATGACAAATAACACCTAATTGTTTACAAACTTTTAGGCAATGCTCAGCCCAATAATCAGCGTCTGGATTTAAACCATGATTAATATGAATAGCGCGTAATTGAAGATCAGATTGAGCCAGAAGATGTAATAAGACGTGTGAATCTAAACCGCCACTATAGGCTACCCATAAACGCTTAGTTGATGGGCATATATGAAGGATATCAGGAAGGGAAAGCAACTGCTAGAAATTTTTACTTAATGCAAAAACAATAAGTTGATCTGTCTCAGCATCACTATAAGCAACAGAAGCATCAAATCCAGCTATAGCATAAGAGACTTTAGCACCATAATAAAGGTAATCATCTCCAGCTTTATTGTTATCTTCAATTAATTGTTGACCAATATCTCCACCAACACCTAAACCATTAGCAAATGTATAATTAACATTTAAACCATAATGATGAGATGTACCAGCACCAGAAAATTCTGGAGAAAAATCATATAGTAAATTGAAAGTCACACCTTCTGAAATTAAATAAGGTAATTGTTCTAATCCAAAATCGGTATCTTTTTTGGTGGTATAACTTAAATTTAAACTGTATTCAGTCGTATCATAATTTAAGCTACTAGCAGCTCCGGGGTAAGTATAACGATTAGCTTTAATTGTATAACTTAAACCATCAAGATATTGATCTAAATTATCACCATAACCGACATAAAAATCTATTTCAATATCAGCACGATCATTAGGGATTACAGTCTTATCCTCTAACAACTTAACATTAGAAGCCCATGTACCTAGTATGAAACCACTATTTTTATGTGCAAAATCGACTCCTCCTTGTACAGCAAAACCTTCATCAGTTTGTGATTTACCGCGAAAGACATAATCACTTGCCAATGTCATATTACCAGTAATATCAAAAGAACCAAGTTCTGCTGCTTGTACAATATTTGTTGTCAAAAAAGCACCTACTATAATGCTTTTATATGGGAATTTCATCCACTTTTCCTTTTATTATTATTGTCATTAAGTGCAGCAGAATTAAAGTTTAAAGACTTTTACTTAAGGTAAAGAAAATCCGTTCATCTGCACCTAATGTATCAGAATTGTCTAAATCAGTATCACTATAAGATACTGAAGCATCAAAACCGAAGAGACTATAAGAAGCTGAGACACCATAATAAAGGTAATCATCACCAGCTTTATCATTATCACTAAACAATTGTTGACCAATATGCCCACTGAAACCAATGCCATTAGGTAAAGAATAACCAGCATTTAAATTATAATGATGAGCTGAACCAACTTCTCCGAAAAATTCTGGAGAAAAATCATAGGAAAAACCTAGATCAATACCTTGTGGTAGCTTATAACCTAAAGATAGATCAAATTCATAAAAGTCATAATTCAAAATACTAGCGGCACCGGGATAACCATAACGAGTAGCAGCGACACTATAACTAAAACCTTTCATTTCACCACCATAACCAGCAGTAACATCAAGTTCAAGATTAGCGCGATCTTCAGCATTAATGGTATTATCTTCTTTAAAATTAACGTTAGAAGCCCATGCGCCTATTGAAAAACCACTTTTATGCTTAGCATCAAAGCCACCTTGTAACGCCCATTGTTCATTAGCTTGCGAAATACCGCGCCAGACATAATCAGTTGTCAAAGCTACATTTGCACCCAACTCAAAACCGCCAACTTCTTCTGCTTGAGCAAGAGGAAGGTTTACCAGTAAAGCACTAGCCATTACTATTTTATGTGATAATTTCATAATATACTCCTTTTAGCAAAATTTAAGCCAAGATATATAATCTTTTATTATATACAATTAGAGTAATATATTCTAGGCTTATTTAAATAATACTTCTCGTTGAATAGTAGGATAGAAAGTAAAATTTTCGATTTCAACTTGCCCTTGATAAATCCAGCCACGCTTTACCTTTGTACCGACTTCAGTGGTGCCTGAAATTATCATTTCAAAGTCAGTTTCTGGATTGGCAATTACATTAAATAAATCAATTAAACGATTCATTGTCTCTGTATCATTTTTACCAATATATACTTCTAACTTCTGTTCTTTGAAAGTTAAATTACCATTTTTACTTGGCGGCAAAATAAATAATGCAGATTTAGTGCTACCAAAATAAATGCTTTTATCATTATCGTCTTTAAAAATAATCTTAAAATTAGTATTTCTAAATTTTAATTCCATTTTAGCAGTTGTACTAAATTTCACGATCAAATTAGCCTTAAATGCATCATCTGTTTTTTTAATACTAATACTTTTAATTGCTTTAATATCTAGTTTATCCACTATATCAATGGGTAAAGCATTTGCAATATTAATACTAAAAAGACTCAGTGCAACTATTGTTTTTAAATACATTTGTTTCTCCAATAAAGATTAAAAATAAAATTATAACATTAATTTCAGCAATATGGAATTATCCTTGCATTTTTTACGCAATATGATTAATTATTTTTAATAAATTTAATATTATGGCGGATGTCAATACAAATACCTTACCTATAGGATGTTGTTTGCAAGAATATCAACTCAAAAAAATTCTTGGGATAGGTGGATTTGGCATCACCTATCTTGCTTATGATCAACAATTAAACAAACAAGTAGCGATTAAAGAATATTATCCTAATGAATTAGCAGTGCGCGATAAAACTTATAGTGTTTATCCGAAATCAGAACATGATCAGCAAAGTTTTACATGGGGTTTAGAACGCTTTCTTCAGGAAGCTCGTACTTTAGCCAGCTTTAATCATCCTAATATCATTAAAATACTGAGGTTTTTTAAAGCTAATAAAACAGCATATTTTGTAATGGAGTATGAACAAGGGCAAAGTCTTGCAACTGCCTTAAAGGCGGGAGGTAGGGCAACTGAAGAAGAGTTAATGATTATTTTACCATCCTTATTAGATGGATTGGCTGCTATTCATAAGGCTAATTTTCTACATCGAGATATAAAACCAAGCAATATTTATATACGCGATAAAGATAATACTCCTGTATTAATAGACTTTGGCTCAGCCCGATTTGATGTAACCCGTAAAAACAAATCAATAACAAGTATTGTTACGCCGGGTTATGCTCCTTTTGAACAATATGAAACAGATGGAATTCAACAGGGAGCATGGACAGATATTTATGCTTTAGGAGCAGTGCTTTATCGTTGTATTAGTGGCAAAAAACCGATTGAAGCTACAAAACGTATTGGTGCTTTAATAAGAAATGAAACTGATCCACTAATACCAGCAACTATAATTGGTAATCAAGATTATAATAATCAATTACTAAAAGGGATAGATTGGGCATTACAAGCGCGAGAACCAGATCGTCCAAAATGTGTAGAAATGTGGGCAAAACTATTGCTATCTAAACCCAAGCAACCAGTTCCTAATGTTAAAAAAACTAAGAAGATAACCTCATCACATTTTATAGTGTTATTTCTGAGTTTGATGTTGTGATTTATTATCCTATAAATGTTTGTATCTTGTCTAGTAAGCGTTGCCATTCAATAGGTTTAGGTTCATAATCATCACAACCAGCTGCAATTGCTGATTCTTTATCACCACTCATAGCATGAGCCGTCAATGCAATGACAGGTATATGTTGAATTTCTGGTGAATCCTTAATTTCTCTAGTGGCAACCCAACCATCTTTAATAGGCAAACTCAGATCCATTAAAATTAAATCAGGCTCCTCACTATAAACCATATTAACGCCTTGCTCACCATCAGCGGCTGTTATAACTTCAAAACCTTTATGTTGCAAACGAATCGTGAGCATATCACGATTCATTTCATTATCTTCTACGAGTAAAATTTTAGACATGTTTGTTATCCTGTAATTGCTGAGAATTTATCTACTATGCAAGAGGTGTACAACTCAACAGGATAACAGCAGGGTTTAAGAGGTTTCTTGTTTAAGCTGATCTAAACTAATATGACGAATATCCTTACCTTCTACATAATATATAATATACTCGCAAATATGACGTGCATGTGCCGCTACTCGTTCTAGGGCACGCGCTGACCATAATATATTTAATACTATTGGAATAATACGAGGATCTTCCATCATATAAGTAATGAGTTGACGACTAATATTATCATATTCTTGATCAATCTTTAAATCATCGTGCATTACTTGTATTGCCATATCTACATCAAAACGCGCAAAAGCATCTAAAGTATTATGTAACATTAATCGCACATGCTCACCTAAATGATTCATAGCAATAAAATATTTTGCTGGAGTTTCACCTTGCATTTGTAAAGTCATATGCGCAATACGTTCAGCTTGATCACCAATTCTTTCTAAATCTGGTATGGTTTTTATAATAGCCATTACTAAACGTAAATCACTAGCGGCAGGATGACGAATAGCTAAAATGCGTGTACTTTCTTCATCAAGTGATACTTCTAAAGCATTTATTTTGTAATCATTGTTATATACTTGTTGAGCTAATTCGGTATCATGTTTTGTCAAAGCAGTAATGGCATTTGTCAATTGTTCTTCGACTAAACCACCCATACTCAGAACTTTATTCTTTAATTCATTTAATTCTATATCAAAGATTTGAGATATATGTTTTCTAACTTGTTTAGCCATAACGCCCCGTTATATAATCTTCCGTTTGTTTTTTGCTTGGATTAGTAAATAGTGTGCTAGTATCTCCAAATTCAATTACTTCTCCCAGATACATAAACGCAGTGTAATCAGATACACGCGCCGCTTGTTGCATATTATGAGTAACAATGATTATGGTATAATCAGTTTTTAACTCATTGATTAGTTCTTCAATTTTAAGTGTAGAAATTGGATCTAATGCTGATGCTGGTTCATCTAATAACAACACTTCTGGTTCAATCGCGATTGCTCTTGCAATAACTAAACGTTGTTGTTGCCCACCAGATAAGCCAAGTGCATTATCATTTAAACGATCTTTGACTTCGTTCCATAATGCTGCTCCTTTAAGAGATTTTTCTACCACTTCATCTAAAATACGACGGCTATTTATACCTTGAATACGTAAGCCATAAGCAACGTTTTCATAAATAGATTTAGGAAAAGGATTGGGTTTTTGAAATACCATTCCTACACGTCGTCGTAGATCAGCAACATTTATATTCTTATCATAAATATTAGTACCATCTAATAATATTTTTCCTTCAATACGAGTAGTATCTACTAAATCATTCATTCGATTAAAACAGCGTAACAATGTGGATTTGCCACAGCCACTTGGTCCAATATAAGCAGTTACACGCCGTTGTGGAATCTGCATATTAATATTATTTAAGGCTTGTTTGTCGCCATAAAATAAATTTAAGTCTTTAACCTGAAGAGTAATAGTTTCATCATCGAAATTATTGATTTTTTTGCCTCTATTTATTGAGGATATATCAATTTTATTCATTATGCAGTTTCCAATGCCTTATATTTTTCGCGCAAATTATTACGTATCCAAATAGCAGCTAAATTCAAAATAATAATAACTGCCACTAATAAAAATGCAGTTGCATACACCAATGGTCTTCCTGCCTCTACGTTAGGGCTTTGAAAACCCACATCATAAATATGAAATCCTAGGTGCATAAATTGGCGATCTAAATGTAAAAACGGTGCTTGTGCATCTACTGCTAATGAAGGTGCTAATTTTACTACTCCTACTAACATTAAAGGTGCAACTTCACCAGCAGCACGGGAAATAGCTAAAATTAAACCTGTCATCATGGCAGGGCTTGCCATTGGTAACACTGTACGCCATAGGGTTTCTGCTTTAGTTGCGCCTAAAGCTAAACTGCCTTCACGAATTGAACGTGGAATTCGCGATAAACCTTCTTCAGTGGATACTATTACAACTGGTACTGTTAATAATGCTAAGGTTAATGATGCCCATAATATTCCCGGTGTACCAAATGTCGGAGCTGGCAAGGCTGCCGAAAAAAACCATTCATCTATATTAGATCCTACAAAATAGACAAAAAATCCTAAGCCAAAAACTCCATAAACAATTGAAGGAACCCCTGCTAAGTTATTGACTGCAATACGAATAGTAGTGGTAAGCCAATTTTGTTTGGCATATTCATGCAAATATATGGCTGCAATCACACCAATTGGTGTAACAATAATTGACATTAAAATAACCATTATAACCGTGCCAAAAATAGCGGGAAAAATACCGCCTTCCGTATTTGCTTCACGAGGATCATCACTTAAAAATTCCCATACTTTCATGCCATAAAATTGGATTTTATCCATTACAGACATGGCGTTAGGACGATAAGCATGTACTATTTTAGCTAGAGGAATCTCGGTGATACGCCCATCCATAACTTTGGCAGTTAAACTATCACGATTCATGGCAAAATATAATTGTCTTAATTTTTTATTAAGCTTTTCAGAACGCGCTAATAGGGCTGCTTTTTTGGTTTCTATTGCCGCTAACTTTGCTGGATCATTATCATTAGCCAATTCTAAACGTCGCTTATCTAAACGTAAATCTTCTAAATCAGCATTAATACTACCAATTTTAGATTTCTCTATTTCGCGAATCCAACCATAAATTTTTAAGGTACGTTGCAGACGCTTTTGTAATTCTTTCCAAGCGGCTTTGCCTTCAGCAACAACTTTACTTTTTTGCTTAACTGCGACTAAATAACCATAAAAATTACCCCATTCACGGCGTTCAATTACCATTAAATCTTTAGGATATTGTTTATTTTTAAATTGATCTGCAATTAACCAACGAAAATCAGAACCAAATAAGTCACGATTACCGGTTTTCAATAAATAACGAGTGACTCTATCAGAATCCAATTTAACTGTTTTTTGATCATAAATTTCACCTAT
>Ga0256847_1001685_pt1 | contig 10803 bp, 21 predicted proteins | sample TeddybearmetaG_FD_189099 | JGI IMG/M metagenome (GOLD analysis project Ga0256847, IMG submission 189099) | Hydrothermal vent microbial communities from East Pacific Rise, Pacific Ocean - Teddybear | ecosystem: Environmental > Aquatic > Marine > Hydrothermal vents | place: Pacific Ocean: East... | reverse complement strand
AGCGGGTAAACCTGCCACAATACCTGCAAATATGATAATAGAAATACCGTTACCAATACCTCTTTCAGTGATTTGTTCACCTAACCACATAAGGAACAATGTTCCTGTTACCAAAGTAACCACTGTGGTTATTACAAATCCCATACCAGGGTATAGTGCAATGGTTTGACCATTACCAACATCTTGCCCACCAAGGGCAATCGCAACACCCGTACTTTGGAAGAGTGCTAATGCAACCGTTCCATAACGGGTATATTGGGTAATTTTGCGACGACCTGATTCACCTTCTTTTTTAATCTGTTCTAAAGTCGGTACAACAGTCGTCATCAGCTGCATAATAATCGAAGCTGATATATAGGGCATAATTCCCAATGCAAATACAGATAAACGCTCCAATGCTCCACCCGAAAACATATTAAAGACACCTAAAATAGTGCCACTGTTCTGGTCGAAAAATTGAGCCATTGCTTCAGGGTTAACACCGGGTATTGGAATATAAGTACCAATTCGATATACAATTAATGCGAAAAAAACAAATAAAATTCTTTGTTTAACTTCACCTAAATTACCTAGCGCACCACCTGACATTGGATTATTCTTTGCCACTACTTTTTATTCCTCGATTGTGCCTCCAGCAGCTTCAATTGCTGCTTTAGCTCCCTTAGTCACTTTGATCCCTTTTAGAGTAACCGCTTGACTAAGTTCACCAGATAGGAAGACTTTAGCTATTTTTATTTTTTCACCAATAATATTGGCATTTTTCAGGGCTGAAAGATCAATAATATCACTTCCGACCACTGCTAATTCGTTTAGACGCACTTGAGCAGTATATTGCTTAGAACGTGAGCTGAATCCCACTTTAGGTAAACGACGTTGTAAAGGCATTTGACCACCTTCAAAACCGACTTTGTGGAAACCACCTGAACGGGCTTTTTGACCTTTATGACCGCGACCACACGTTTTACCTTGACCACAACCAATACCGCGACCGACACGTTTGCGTGTTTTACGGCTACCTTCATCAGGTGAAATTGTATTAAGTCTCATTATTATGCTTCCTCTACATTTAACATGTAAGAAATCTTGTTAATCATGCCACGATTTTCGGGTGTATCCGTTACCGTTACAGAATTATGCATTTTACGAATACCTAAACCTCTGGCACACGCTTGATGAGACTTTAAACGTCCATTCATGCTACGTACTAGCGTTAGTTTTACTTTTTTATCCGAAGCCATGAGACTTAACCTTTGATCTCTTCTACCGTTTTACCACGCTTGGCAGCCATTGACTCAGGAGAAGCCATTCCAGCTAAACCTTTAATCGTAGCGCGAACCAAGTTCCCTGGGTTACGTGAGCCTTGGCTTTTCGCCAAAACATTATGTACACCAACGACTTCAAATACTGCACGCATTGCACCACCGGCAATAACACCTGTACCTTCTGAAGCGGGCTTCATAAAGACCTGAGCACCAGAATAACGCGAAGTCATTTCATGCTGCAAAGTGCCGTCTACTAACGGTACTGTCACCATGTTTTTACGCGCTTTTTCCATTGCTTTTTGAATTGCGATTGGCACTTCACGTGCTTTACCGTAACCCATGCCCACTCGACCATTACCATCACCAACTACTGTCAATGCTGTAAAGCCAAATACACGTCCACCTTTTACAACTTTTGCGACACGATTCACATGGACAAGTTTTTCTTGTAACCCATCTGTCGCTTTATCTCTTCTATCAGCCATTTCGCTAAACCCTTAAAATTGTAGTCCAGCTTCGCGAGCTGCATCTGCTAACGCTTTCACGCGACCATGATATTTGAATCCTGAGCGATCAAACGCAACAGTTTCAACACCTTTTTCTATTGCACGTTCTGCAATCAGTTTACCGACCGCTTTAGCTGCATCAACATTACCTGTTGATTTCAGTTCACCGCGTAAACCTTTTTCTACCGTTGAGGCAGAAGTGACAATCGTGTTGCCTTCAGGTGCAATAATCTGTGCATAAATATGCTGTGACGAACGATATATACATAAACGTGTTGCACGAAGATCGCGCATTTTGAATCGTGCGCGTTTGCCACGACGAATTCGGCTTGATTTCTTATCCATCTTTATGACCTACTTCTTCTTGGCTTCTTTGCGAACAATATGTTCATCAGCGTATTTAACCCCTTTACCTTTATAAGGCTCAGGTGGACGATAGGCACGAATTTCAGCAGCAGTTTGACCTACTTTCTGTTTATCAATACCTTTAATAATAATCTCTGTTTGAGAAGGTGTTTCAGCAGTGATACCTTCAGGCAACTCATGTACCAAAGGATGCGAAAACCCTAAGGTCAAATTAATGCTTTTACCCTGCGCTTTAGCACGATAACCAACACCAACTAACTGTAATTTTTTCTCAAAACCTTTGCTAACACCTGTCACCATATTGGCGGTTAGTGCGCGCATTGTGCCAGCCATCGCCCATCCAGAACGATCTTTGTCACTTTTTGCTGCAAAGGTGAGTGTGTTTTCTTCTTGTGCAACTTGCACAGAAGTATGAATCGTATAATCAAAAGTACCTTTACTACCTTTGACGTTCATATTTTGACCATCAAGCTTAACTTCAACACCTGAAGGTAGCTCAATTGGGCTTTTTGCTATTCTAGACATGAGTGCTAAACCTGAATTATTCGACTACGCAGATGACTTCGCCGCCTTGACCTGCAGCGCGTGCAGCACGATCACTCATGACACCGCCAGAAGTGGAAACAATCGCCACACCTAAGCCGTTTAATACATGAGGTAAATCATCCTTACCGCGGAAAACACGTAAACCTGGACGGCTTACCCGTTGTATCTTGCTAATGACTGGCTTTCCGTCAAAATATTTAAGCTTAACCGTTGTGACAGGCTTTCCGTCACAAGGATCTACTTCAAAATCTTTAACATAGCCTTCGCTAACAAGTACTTCTAAGATGGCTTTTTTCTGCTTTGACGCAGGAAAAGACACACTAATTTTACTGGCACGCTGACCATTTCGGATGCGTGTTAACATATCAGCAACTGGATCGCTCATACTCATGACTATTCTCCTTAACTACCAGCTTGCCTTAGATAAACCAGGAACATTGCCTAACATGGTTTGTTCACGAAGCTTATTACGGCAAAGACCAAATTTTCTGTATACGCCATGGGGGCGACCTGTAATTTGACAACGGTTACGCTTACGTACAAGGCTACTATCACGCGGTAATTTTTGTAATGCATCAGATGCACTCATTACTTCGTCGTAGCTACTATCAGGATTACGAATAATCTCTTTAAGTTCTGCACGTTTAGTTGCAAATTTTGCAACAGCACGCGCCCGTTTTGCTTCGCGGGCAATCATCGATTTTTTAGCCATGCTAACGTATCCTTCTAACGCTCTTTGAAAGGGAATTTAAACGCTTTCAATAACGCGAGCCCTTCATCATTTGTTTTTGCTGTCGTAGTAATGGCGATATCCATTCCACGTAGCTTGTCAATTTTATCGTAATCAATTTCTGGGAACATAATCTGTTCTTTAATGCCCATCGCAAAGTTACCACGACCGTCAAAAGAACGAGGATTAATACCACGAAAGTCACGAATACGAGGAATAGAGATGTTAATTAAACGATCCAAAAACTCGTACATTTTTTCTCTTCGTAAGGTAACACTGCAACCGACAGGCCAACCATCACGAATTTTAAATCCTGCAATAGACTTTCTAGATAGGTTAACGACAGGCTTTTGACCCGCAATCTGTGCCATATCAGAAACTGCATATGCTACTATCTTCTTATCACCGACCGCTTCACCAATACCCATGTTTAGCGTAATCTTAGTGATCTTCGGAATTTCCATTGGATTTTTATAACCGAACTGTTCTGTTAGCTCTTTAACGACAGTTTCCTTGTAAAAATCTTGCATTCTAGTCATTTTACTACCCTTATGCGTCTACAAGTTCGCCGTTAGATTTGAAGTAACGAACCTTTTTACCATCTTCAAGGAACTTAAAGCCGACTCGGTCTGCTTTATCCGTCTGTTTATTCACTAACATGACATTTGAAGCATCAATTGGCATTTCAATATTGATAATACCGCCTTCAATACCCGCATTAGGGTTAGGCTTTTGATGTTTCTTTGCAATATTAATATCAGCAATAATTAATTTATTTGCATTGACTGAAGTAACTGTTCCACGTCGTCCTTTGTCTTTACCACAAATGACAATTACTTCATCATTTCTACGTATTTTTTGCATTACTCAACCAACCTTATAAAACTTCAGGAGCTAAAGAAATAATCTTCATGTAACGCTCACCACGAAGTTCGCGTGTTACAGGACCAAAAATACGCGTACCGATTGGCTCTAGCTTACTGTTCAATAATACCGCAGCATTATTATCAAAGCGAATTTGTGAACCATCTTTACGACGTACACCCTTTGCGGTACGAACGACGACTGCATTATATACATCGCCTTTTTTTACTTTACCGCGTGGAATCGCGTCCTTAATGCTCACTTTGATGACATCACCAATCCCCGCATAACGACGATGTGAACCACCTAGAACTTTAATACATTGAACACGTTTTGCACCACTGTTATCAGCAATTTGCAGAACTGATTGCATTTGAATCATTTGTTTTCTCCTTCCGCTTTATCGCCAACTAAGAGGCTTTGTCAGTAATTTCGATCAATGTCCAGTGTTTACTTTTAGACAATGGGCGACATTCTTTAAATACGACGGTATCACCGATATTACATTCATTGTTTTCATCATGAACATGATATCGAGTTGAACGACGAATGTACTTTCCATACAATGCATGGCGTACTTTGCGTTCATGTACAACGACAATCGTTTTATCCATTTTATTACTGACAACACGGCCGGTAATACTATGCTTGATAGCTTCCGCTTGACTCATATCTAATTACCTGTGTTTTGCTTTTCAGTAATAATGGTTTTAATCCGTGCGATTTGACGACGTACACGCTTCATCTCAGAAGGACGGCTTAACTGTCCTGTTGATTGTTGCATACGTAAACCAAACTGCTCTTTTCTGTTCTCGATAAGTTCAGCCGAAAGCTCATCAACTGACTTTTCTCTCAATTCATTCACTTTCATTACATCACCTGTTTAGTAACGAATACTGTTTTAAAGGGGAGTTTCGCAGCAGCAAGTGCAAATGCCTCACGGGCTAACTCTTCTGAAACACCATCCATTTCATAAAGAACGCGACCGGGTTGAATCTTTGATACCCAGTATTCCACGTTACCCTTACCTTTACCCATACGTACTTCAAGTGGTTTACTTGTAATTGGCGTATCGGGGAAAACACGTATCCAAATTTGTCCACCACGATTAATTTTTCGTGTCATTGCACGACGCGCAGCTTCAATTTGGCGTGCTGTAAGACGACCACGTCCTGTAGCTTTTAAGCCGAAATCTCCAAAACTTACTTTATTTCCGACTTGAGAAAGACCTCTATTCTTGCCTTTCATTTGCTTACGGAATTTTGTTCTCTTAGGCTGTAACATGACTCATTCCTATCGCTTTTTCTTGCCTCGGCCACCTTTTCGCTTGGCCGCTGCTTGCTTCTTTGCTTCAAGGTCAAATACTTCGCCCTTGTAGATCCATACCTTAATACCAATAATACCGTAAGAAGTATTCGCTTCTGCAGTGGCATAATCAATATCAGCACGTAATGTATGTAGAGGTACACGACCTTCACGATACCATTCGCCTCGGGCAATTTCTGCACCATTTAGACGACCTGCAACATTGATTTTGATACCTTCAGCACCAAGACGCATCGCATTACCGACTGAACGTTTCATGGCACGACGGAACATAATACGACGTTCTAACTGATTCGCAATGCTTTCAGCTACTAAACGTGCGTCTAACTCAGGCTTGCGAATTTCTTCGACATTAACCTTAACGTTATTAATATGTACGTTGGTAATTCTCGCGATATTTTGACGTAGCTTCTCAATATCTTCACCTTTCTTACCAATGACAACGCCAGGGCGTGCTGTTGATACAGTGATGTAAATTGATTTTGCTGGACGTTCAATACGAATCTGACTGATAGAAGCTTTTTTAAGCTTTTCATTCAGATAGTCACGAACTTCAATATCCTTGTTAAGGAATTTGGCATATTCTTCGCCTTCTGCATACCACTTAGAACGCCAATCCGTTGCGATACCTAAGCGGATGCCAGTTGGATGTACTTTTTGACCCATTTCTCTATGACCTCTTAGGCTTCGCCGTCACTGACTTTAACAGTCAAATGACTAGTTCTTTTCAGAATTCGATTTGCACGGCCTTTAGCACGAGGCTTAATACGCTTCATGGTTGGCCCTTCATCAACAAATATAGTGCTGACTTTCAATTCATCAATATCAGCACCTTCGTTATGCTCTGCATTTGCAATCGCAGATTCAAGCACTTTCTTGACGATAACAGCCGCTTTTTTGTTGCTGAATGTTAAAACTTCTAATGCTCTTTCAACAGACTCGCCACGAACTTGATCAGCAACTAAGCGACATTTTTGTGGTGATATACGTGAAAAGCGTAATTTTGCGGAAACTTCCATTACTACAATCCTTATCTCGCGCTTTTCTTATCTGCTGCGTGACCGCGATACAGACGTGTTAAAGCAAATTCACCTAATTTATGTCCGACCATATTCTCATTAATTAAAATGGGAATGTGTTGACGACCATTATGAATGGCAATCGTTAGACCAACCATCTCTGGCATAATCATCGAACGGCGTGACCAAGTTTTAATTGGCTTTCTGCTGTTTTGTGCTTGAGCAACTTCGACTTTTTTCATCAAGTGATGATCAACGAAGGGCCCTTTTTTTAATGAACGTGGCACTTTATATCCTCATAATCCCTGGCAATTTACTTCTTGCCTCGGCGACGTACAATCAACTTATCCGTACGCTTGTTTTTCCGAGTTTTGAAACCTTTTGTAGGCATACCCCAAGGCGATACAGGATGACGACCACCCGATGTACGCCCTTCACCACCACCATGTGGGTGATCAACGGGATTCATTGCAACACCACGAACCGTTGGTCTAACTCCGCGATGACGCTTAGCACCTGCCTTGCCCAGTTTTACAAGACCATGCTCTGAATTACTGACTTCACCAATGACCGCACGGCAATTAGCAAGTACTTTTCTCATTTCACCTGAACGTAAACGTAAAGTGACATGACGACCTTCTCTGGCGACGATTTGTGCAGATGTTCCTGCACTCCGTGCCATTTGCGCGCCTTTACCTGCTTTAAGCTCTATACAGTGAACGACTGTACCGACAGGAATATTACGCATGGGTAAACAATTACCATAGTTAATCGTAACATTATTACCTGATATGATTTTATCGCCCGCATTCACACCTTTTGGTGCAATCATGTAGCGACGCTCACCGTCTGCGTATTTTAGCAATGCAATATAAGCACTGCGATTAGGATCATATTCTAAACGCTCAACGACCGCTGGAATATCATCTTTATTACGCTTGAAATCGATAATACGATAATGTTGTTTATGACCACCACCAATATGGCGAGTAGTAATACGACCTTGGTTATTACGTCCACCTGTCTTGTGCTTAGCTTCAACTAATGCTTTCCAAGGAGAACCTTTATGTAAATCTTTATTAACGGTACGAACTTGAAAACGTCGTCCGGGTGAGGTTGGTTTTGCTTTAACAATTGCCATTTTTTATGCCTCTACACCTGAGTCAAGTGATTGACCTTCTGCCAAACGAACGTAGGCTTTTTTCCAATCACTTCGCTTACCTTGACGCTTAGCGAAATTCTTAACCTTACCTTTAACATTAACTGTACGAACATTGACAACATCGACTTCTAGCAATGCTTTAATCGCTTGCTTGATTTCACGTTTTGTTGCATCTGTTGATACTTTAAATACATACTGACCATCTTTTTCAGAAAGCAATACGGCTTTTTCTGAAACATGTGGACCAATCAATACTTGATAGATACGCTCTTGATTATTCATCCTAACCACTCCTGAACACTTTTAACGGCTTCAGCCGTTATCACGACATGATCACATGCAATCAGATTAACAGGGTTAAGTGCAGTAACGATTGATGTATCACAACCGATGAGGTTACGCGCAGCTAAAGCTAGATTCTTATCTTCTTCAACAGTCACTAATAAAGCCTTAGAGACCTTTAGTTCTGCTAATTTAGCGATCATTAATTTTGTTTTAGGTGCATCAATCTCTAAACTGTCAACAACGATAAGACGTTCTTGACGAATAAGTTCTGACAAAATCGTACTCATTGCAGCACGGTATTGCTTCTTATTCATTTTTTGACTGAAGTCACGTGTACTCGCAGCAAATGTTACACCACCACTACGCCATAAAGGAGAGCGAATTGTTCCCGCTCTAGCGCGACCTGTACCTTTTTGACGCCATGGCTTAATGCCACCGCCACGAACCGCTGAACGATTCTTTTGGGCTTTAGTACCTGCTCGTATTGATGCTTGATAAGCAACAACGGCTTGATGTACTAAACCTTGTTTAAATTCTCTTGCGAAGACACCATCAGCAACACTAAGGGCTTCACCATTTGTTAATTGCAATTCCATTGTATTCAACCTTGTGCTTTAACTGCGGGCTTAACGATAATGTCTCCACCACGTGCGCCAGGTACTGGACCATCCACAAGCAATAGATTCTTTTCCACATCAACGCGTACAATCTTCAGATTTTGTCGAGTCACTTTTTCCGCACCCATATGACCTGTCATCTTCTTGCCTTTGAAGACACGTCCAGGGGTTTGGTTTTGACCGATAGAACCAGGCGTTCTGTGGTTGATAGAGTTACCGTGTGTCGCATCTTTACCTGCAAAGTTATGACGCTTTAACACACCTGCAAAACCCTTACCTTTACTCGTTCCTGTTACATCGACGCTTTGACCTTCATCAAAAACAGAGACAGAAACTTCACTGCCTGCTTCATAGTCAAAACAGCCGCGTACTTCACGAGTCACACTACCTGCAATTACACTGGCTTTTGCAAAGTGCCCTGCTTGTGCTTTATTCACACGAGAGGCTTTCTTTTCTCCAGCAGTCAACTGAATTGCATCATAGCCATCATTTTCGATTGTCTTTATTTGAGAAACTCTATTAGGTTGCATCTCTAATACAGTTACTGCAGTTGCAGTGCCATCATCGTTATATAAACGAGTCATCCCAATTTTACGACCCAGTAAACTGATCGCCATTTGCTAATCCTCTTTAAAATTGCCTTATCAATCGTTGATTTAGCAATCTTTACTACCTTTAAAAATAAAATCGACCTGCGGTCACATCCGAAACAGGTCGCGCACTATATCAGAGTAGATGCTATTAGTTAAGCTTTATTTGCACATCTACGCCTGCGGGAAGATCTAGCTTCATTAAAGCATCCACTGTCTTCTCGGTTGGCTCTACAATATCCATCAAACGTTTGTGGGTACGGATCTCATATTGATCACGCGCATCCTTATTAACGTGTGGAGAAATTAATATGGTAAAACGCTCTTTACGAACGGGTAAAGGGATAGGACCCATTACACGCGCGCCTGTGCGCTTTGCTGTTTCTACAATTTCACCAGCAGAGCGATCAATTAATTTATGATCGAATGCTTTTAAACGGATACGGATAGTTTGACCTGACATATTTATTACTCAATAAAATTATTTATGCAATGACGCGGGCAACAACGCCTGCACCAACTGTACGGCCGCCTTCACGAACCGCAAAGCGTAAGCCTTCTTGCATCGCAATCGGTGCAATTAAGGTAACCACTAATTTAACGTTATCACCCGGCATAACCATTTCAGTTCCTTCAGGGAGCTCACAAGCACCCGTGACATCCGTAGTACGGAAATAGAACTGAGGACGGTAGTTACTGAAGAATGGGGTATGACGACCGCCTTCTTCTTTTGACAAAACGTAAACTTCCGCTTCAAACTTCGTGTGTGGGTTAATTGACCCCGGCTTACAAAGTACTTGTCCACGTTCAACATCTTCACGCTTAGTACCGCGTAAAAGAATACCGACGTTATCGCCTGCTAAACCTTCATCAAGCAGCTTACGGAACATCTCTACGCCCGTACAAGTCGTCTTTTGGGTTTCTTTAACCCCAACAATTTCAATTTCTTCGCCGACCTTAACAATACCGCGCTCAATACGACCGGTAACAACCGTACCACGACCTGAAATTGAGAATACATCCTCAACAGGCATTAAGAAGTCACCGTCAATGGCACGCTCTGGCTCAGGAATATAAGTATCGAGTGCATCGATCAATTTAACAATTGCGGTGACACCTAATTCATTGTCATCTTCGCCATTGAGCGCCATTAATGCAGAACCTGCAATAATCGGCGTGTCATCGCCAGGGAATTCATAATCGCTGAGTAAGTCACGAAGTTCCATCTCGACTAATTCGATCATTTCTTCATAATCTTCAGTACCCACACCACCACAATCTTCTGCGAGTAGATCAGCCTTGTTTAAGAAGACAACAACGTAAGGAACGCCGACTTGACGTGACAAAAGGATATGCTCACGCGTTTGAGGCATTGGACCATCCGTTGCACCACAAACTAAGATTGCTCCATCCATTTGTGCCGCACCTGTGATCATGTTCTTGACATAATCGGCGTGACCCGGGCAATCAACGTGAGCATAGTGACGATTGGCCGACTCATACTCAACGTGTGAAGTTGAAATTGTGATA
>Ga0256847_1001684_pt1 | contig 10804 bp, 10 predicted proteins | sample TeddybearmetaG_FD_189099 | JGI IMG/M metagenome (GOLD analysis project Ga0256847, IMG submission 189099) | Hydrothermal vent microbial communities from East Pacific Rise, Pacific Ocean - Teddybear | ecosystem: Environmental > Aquatic > Marine > Hydrothermal vents | place: Pacific Ocean: East... | reverse complement strand
GTAACCGTAAATATAAAACTCCTTTTTTCCATCGGCATCATGGCTAGCACTTTTTGTTGCAACTTTGCCTCAGATATTTCTACAGTATATGAAATTGCCATAATCGTGGGTGATAAAAACATTAGCACTGAAAGTAATATAGCTCGTAACATGTCGTTTTATAAAATCCTATTTTCAATTTGTTAATTCTCTTTTGTAGTTCAACCATCAATCTAATATTGATCTGCTACCAGAGCTACGTCAACCTGACTCTTGGGTCTACAAAGGTATACGAAATATCAGTAAGCAATAAACCCAAAATATACAGTACAGAACCTAAAAACACCATCGACCGGACAATTGCAAAATCCTGACGATTAATTGCATCTATCGTATAACTGCCTAAACCGGGAATACTAAAAAAAGATTCCATAATCAAACTACCCATAAATAATAAAGGCAAAACCACAACGACTCCTGTCAATATAGGTATCATGGCATTTTTTAGCACATGCCTGAATAATACTTGTGTTTCCGTTAAACCCTTTGCCCTGGCTGTGCGTACATAATCCTTTTCTACTTCTTCCAAAAACAGGGTTCTATACCATCGGGCACCTGAACCTATACCAGAAACCACGCCTATCAACACAGGAAGAATCAAAAACTTAATCGCTGAAAAACCAGTATCATAACCAGATATAGGCACCAGCTTCAGCAACTTACCAATAAAAAACTGTCCTCCTATAATGTAAAACAAAGATGAAATTGACATTAAAATTACGCATAACACGATACTGCTAAACTCCAGATACGTATTACGAAATAACACCATCATCAAGGCAACCGAAATATTCACTAACAAGCCAACAATTAATGAGGGCAAGGCGATACTAAGACTCGGCCACATACGTTGTTTAATATCTGCACCAATATTTCTACCACTCTCAGAGATGCCAAAATCAAATAAAAACAAACCTATGGATTTCTGAAAAAAAATGGTCTCTGTCAGTTTCTCACTGGATTCCGCCGGTTGATTCCACAGCAAAGGCAAATCATAACCATGCTGATGTTTCCAGTTTTGTACCGCCTGCTCAGTCACATGTTTCTGACCCAACTGCATACGCGCCATATCATCGGGGCTATTCACCACAAAAAACAAGATAAAGGTCAGGATATTGACCCCCATTAATAAAGGCACTGCATATAAAATACGACGAAGAATATATTGAATCATGTTTTTTTCTTTGAAAAATAATTAACGCCTTGCAAATAAATTAAAGTCTATTTATGCTCCCATACTAACAGGTAATACTTCTATGTAGCTGTATTACCTGTTAATTTAACTCAATTATATATTTGTTTGCTACGCAAGCCGCAATTGAGACAAAGACGCTAATGCATTACCGCCATTTATATCTGGAATGATGTTTAATTCAAGTACGGTAACTCCCGTGAGATTAACGTAATGATCTTCTGTCTCGCTGTTCGCACCTTCAGGACTAAAGTTCCACTGCTGCCGCACAATTTCCTGGAATGACTGCCCACCATCTGACGACCAACGTAAAACATACTGTTGCGTACGCTCAGCCTGTATATCCATAAAACTCAAACAGATTCGTTGCAGCCTTTGAGGAGAGGCAAAAATAAGCCTTATGGTCTGCTCTCCAGGTCCCGTTGCTCGCCATCCCGCTCCTCGGTCAGGCATCAATGCAGACTCAACAGGATGTTGTTCATCTTCAGAAGTCATTTCCACTTCCACCAACTCATCCAAATTTAACCAGTCCTGATCAACAAATGTAGTTTCTTGCTTAACCTGACTGATGATTCGCTTACGCATCGTTATGTCTCCTGGGTTTATAATTTTTAAAATTTGACCATTAACAATCTGAAGTTACATGTTGTTGTACACTCTGTTTTTCAAGACGTGAAAACTGAGTAAAAGCAACCTGAAATGGCTTCATAACAAAGCTTTAAACTAAATATTGATGTTAATCATCACTGCATTGTTTCCCTTGTACGGCGTTTAAAAGCATTAACAGCAGGAATAAGCAAAACAACAAACAGGCAAAAAGCCACAAGCAAAGGCCAAAAAACTGGCTGATTCCATTGTTCTCTTTTATAAGCTCTTTCCCTAGCATCTATCCGTTTGTATTTCAATGTATTATTTGCCATTAAGTTGGGCTTTAAATTTTTATACCAACTATGATATAAAGAAAAACTTTTGGGGTGAAATGCAAAAACCCACGGCGCATCCTTTCTAATGATTTGCTGCATTTTCTGAATAATACGAAAACGCGCCTCACTATTATCCATGTTACGCATTTTTTCAAACAGTTGATCAAATTCTGCATTATGGAAATTAACAGCATTTTCTCCACCATATTTAACTTTGCCATTCTTTCCATAAAGAAGGAAAAAGAAATTTTCAGGGTCTGGATAATCCGCATTCCATCCCAACAAAAAAAGCTGAATACTGCCATTGCGTATTTTATCCTGAAATCTATTGTAATCCGTTGGCCGCACAATTAATTTAATGCCTAGCTTTTCAAACTGTTTCCGATACCAGTTCATCTGTGGTCTGCTGTCAACACCTACTGAGGTATTATCAAAATACAACACCAAGGCCTCGCCAGTTTTAGGGTCTACCCCATTTGCATATCCAGCTTCAGCTATTAATTTTTCTGCACTGGCAATGGATTTACGCTGGTAATGTCCATCAACCCAATCATACACATAAGGGTTCATGCCCGCTTCATTATCAAGATGACCGTACATACCCGGTGGTAATATGCCTTGGGGGACGACACCCCGTCCATTCATAAAAATAGAAATATATTCTTCATAATCCAGTGCAATCGATATTGCCTGACGCAATTTTGTAGCCCGTTCAGAGTCACCACCCACAACAGAATCTAACATATTAAATCCCACATAATAGATTGTTGGTGTCACAGCAGTCTGGAGTTGTATTCCCTGTTGCTTCATCACTTCAGTCAATTGAGCATTACCCGTTCCTGAAAATTGTATTGCCTGATCAAAACTATCCGAGGAAATACCGGATGCATCAAAATAGCCTTGCAAAAACTTATTCCAATATGGAATGTTTTCTTTTTCCAGTATATAAACGACTTTATCTATAAAAGGTAAAGACCTACCCGCGTCTTCCAGCAAACCATTTGTCTTATCTCCAGCCTCACCTTCTGTCGGATAAAAATCTTCATGATAATTTGGATTTTTCACTAACACCATGCGCTGGTTTGGGTTATTTTCAGCCAAATAATAAGGCCCTGTACCTACAGGAAACCAATCCAGAGTAATATTTTTATTTTTTAATCCTTTTTGTTGATAAAACACATCCGCTTCCCAAGGCATCGGTGCAAAAAAAGGCATGGCTAGCCAGAATCTAAATTGCGGATATTTGCCCTTTATTCGGATTTTGTATTGATAGCGGCTTAATACAACTACACCAGCCATAGAAATATTTCTTATGGCTATTTCATCCATTTTGGCCACTTGCTGAGAAAACGCTTCAAATCCTACGATATGATTTTTCATGATTTCAGCAATAGGCGATTGAATTTTTGGATGCGCCAGACGTTTTATTTGATAAACATAATCAGCAGCGATTAATTCTCTGGTGCCCTGCTGAGAAAAATCATCCAACACATTAATTTCATCAATCTGTTCTGGCAAAAGTTGACGGTTATTCTGAATAAATGCCGGATGAGGCTGGTACTGAATGCCCGGTTTAATCTCAATCGTATACTCTGTATAAGCAATCTCATCCGTAGCTGGTTCATCAAGTTTGTCTCCTTTAACATTATAGTACTCAATCAAAGGCATTCTTACCGCTGTCAACGGCTCTAATTGATAAGGTCTTTTAAGATAATGATACTGATAGGGAGGTTCATAAATCTGACCAATAAACACATTTTCATTTGCACTATAGGAAACCGCAGGATCTAGATGCTTAGGACGCTCAGAAAATGAAGAATACAAAACAGAGCTGTCATTCTCAGTCTCTGAATAGGGGTTATTCAACGGAGATAACTCACAACTACTTAAAAACAGGCTGATAATGGCTAGAAAAAAAATATGCATTATGTTGGTTCTCTTCCTTTACTGTCGAATTAAATCACTGAGCAGGTTATAATTTTAACCATTCTAACTAACAAACAAATACTGCGGGAGATAAAAATGGGTTTTATGCAGGGCAAGAAGGTTCTTATTGTCGGTCTAGCGAGTACTAAATCTATTGCGTGGGGTATCGCCCAGGCTATGCACCGGGAAGGCGCAGAGCTGGCTTTTACTTTTCAAAATGAAAAATTGAAAGACCGCGTAATTAAAATGGCCGGGGAATGTAATTCAACTATCACCGTAGAACTTGATGTTTCCAGTGATGATCAAATCAATAATGTCTTCACTGAACTGGATAAACATTGGGATGGTCTGGATTGTATTGTTCATTCTGTAGCCTTTGCACCACGTGAAGCACTGGATGGCGATTATGTTGAAGCCACCACACGAGACAATTTCTCTGTAGCCCATGATATCAGCTCATACAGTTTTACTGCTTTAGCAAAAGCGGGTAGATCGATGATGAAAGGCCGTAATGGCGCTTTACTCACGCTAAGTTATTTAGGTGCAGAACGCGCAATCCCTAACTACAACGTCATGGGGGTTGCAAAAGCCAGCCTGGAAGCCAATGTACGCTACATGGCTGCAGCACTAGGAGCTGAAGGAACACGCGTTAATGCTGTATCAGCAGGCCCGATCAGGACCTTAGCATCGGCTGGCATTAATAATTTCAGGTCTATGCTGAGTAAAGCGGCTAATACAGCACCTATGAAGCAAAATGTTACTATTGAACAAGTTGGCAATGTCGCTGCCTTCTTATGCTCAGACTTAGCATCTGGTGTTACCGGTGAAATCACTTATGTTGACGGTGGTTACAATATTGCCGGCATAGTCGCAGATTAAAAAACAATGAGCAAAGCGGACTTTTGTCCGCTTTGCTCCAGGCTCCACTTTATATACTTCACGCAGTTACAGTTGCTGAATTAATAATTTTACCAGCCCTAGTACTCTGTCATTGTTATATTGACGGGTAGAGGGAGTTGAGAAGTGGTTAGCTGATAGGCGCACGAGTGAAGGACTAGCAAGCTAATCCAAACGAGTGCAACATCGCAGATGACCATTTTTCTGCTTTCTGTAACCGTCAATACAACATTGATGGAGTACTTGCCCTTCAAAATAAAACAACATGAGCGAAACAGAAATATTAAGCTATTGCGCCGCATTATTGACCACGTCTTCTTTTTTACCGCAAGCCATCTTAATTCTAAAAACCAAAGACACATCGTCCCTGTCTTTAACTATGTATACTTTTTTCACTATTGGTGTGTTCCTTTGGCTGGTTTATGGCATACAAAAAATGGACTATGCCATTATTTTTGCTAATTCCATCACCCTTTTATTATCAGCATCTATACTTGGGTTTAAAATTTATAATGTGATATATAGAAAGGGATAAGCTATTTTTCAGCCCGTCCTATACAGAGTAATATTTATCCATTTTTAATAATTCCCCTTTTTTGCCATTCATACTATATTCAGTTTGCTAATGTTACCTTGCCTTTGAAAAAAAATTAGGATTTTATACTATACTGTTAAGCTAAATCATTCACAATGAAATATACATAGTGTATAGTCATACGCAGCAGATTAACAAAGATGTTAGCTCTCAACGTTTGATATCTTATCAGTTAAAAGCATAATAAAACTCTATTTCTTACGCATTCTTATGTAAAAATTAACTAACCTATTTTGATAAACACTAAAGGAGAAAAAAATGGCAAAACTATCTAGCATCGAAGGTATTGGTGAAGCTTATTCAACAAAACTTGAAGAAGCAGGAATCACTTCCTTAGAAAACCTTTTAGAAATTTGTTGTGTAAAAAAAGGGCGAAAGGAAATGGCTAATAAATCAGGTATTTCTGAAAAACTAATCCTTGAATGGGTTAACCGTGCAGACTTATCAAGAATTAAAGGGGTTAGCACCCAATATGCTGATCTACTCGAATGTGCAGGTGTCGATACTGTTCCTGAACTTGCGCAAAGAAAACCAGAAAACCTTCTGGCCAAAATGCTTGAAGTCAATGAAGAAAAAAATCTTGTACGAAAAGTTCCAACTGAATCACAAGTGAAAGACTGGGTAGCTCAAGCAAAAGAACTTCCTCGCGTGGTAACTCATTAGCAGAACAAACAGACTAATGTATCATTAGAAATTTTATATTCTAACTATATTTACCAATTAATTCAGTAACTTAATAAAACCTAAAGGAGTCTACACTTGAAAATAAAAATAAGCATTCTTCTCGTTGCACTCACATTAACAGGATGTGCAACAACCTCTGATCCCCAACTAACTAAAATACAAAATGAACTGAATCAGGCTCAGGAACAGAACAGTCAGTTAATGGCAGCCGTTGATAAATCTAATACTGATTTACAAAGATTATCAGACTTAAACAATCAACTTAAATTATCAAGCGGATCTGTATCAAATAATCTATTACCACCGAATGCAAAAACGGGTGAATGTTACGCAAGAGTATTGACCCCAGCAGTGTACCGGACTGAATCCAAAGAAATGCTTAAGAAAGCAGCCGGATACCGTATAGAAGTAACTCATCCAATCTATGAATGGGGTACAGAACGTATACTGGTAAAAGAAGCTTCTGAAGTTGCCAAATTGATACCTGCGCAATATGAGTGGAAAACTGAATCTGTTTTGGTTACTGAAGCACATGAGCATTTAAAAACCATCCCTGCCGTTTATAAAACGAAAACTGAAAAAATCTTGGTTAAAGCTGCATATACAACCTGGAAAAAAGGTCGCGGCCCTATCGAGAAACTAGATAATTCGACAGGCGAAATCATGTGTCTGATTGAAGTACCTGCGGTATATAAAACAGTAACTTCAAAAGTTATAGCAACATCCGCTAGAACTGAGAAAGAAACACATCCAGCCGTTTATAAAGAAATTAAAAAACGAGTCATGGTTACCGCTCCAAAAATGGTTAAAACCACAATTCCTGCAGAATATAAAATCATCAAAGTTAAAAGAATTGCTCAACCTGCACAAGAAAGACGTATTGAAATTCCAGCAATTTATCAAACCGTCACTAATCGTGTAAAAACATCTGATAGTTTTCTGGAATGGCGCAGCATTTTATGCGAAACCAATACCACAGGTGATGTAGTTCGCAGTCTGCAAAGAGCACTGTTAACAGCTGGCCACAACCCAGGGCCCATTGACGGCGTTATAGGTTCAGAAACCTTGCGAGCAGTTAAAGACTATCAACAAGAGAAAAACCTGGCAGTTGGACAACTTACAATTGAAACCATTAAATCACTTGGCGTCAGTTACAAATACTAGCCCCCTGTTTCAAATATAACCTTTAAAGTAGATATATAAAGGCAATGACACAGTCATTGCCTTTTTTATGTGTCAACATCTCTAGCCTGCCGCCCTAACTTATTACCACCTGAACCTAGAAAAAGCAGTTGAGCACGGATTTTGTGGAAAATCTGGGTAAGGCAAAAAAATGCTCCTGCATTTTCTGCATTTAATACATATATTTCAAAGACAAAGAAAAGCTCGCGGATAAAGCTTCCGCATCCTGCTTACGCCCCTTACCTACTTCCATGTAGGCAATGGCCATAGTCCTTGTCAAGAGCGATTCTGCAGGATTTTTTGTCCAGATTTATTCACAAAACCGTGAAGCGATTTTTTATCACCAAATGGGTGATGGATAAATACCTTCGATACAATATAATATACAACAAGTTACGAAAGAACTTAGCGTTCAACTGCTTTTTCTAAGCTGAATGGTATTCAGCCACTAAACAATACCTTATTTAACTAGGAAAGCAGGCAAAAGAAGCTTAATATAACAACCAATAAATATTTCAACTTTAACCTGGAGAAAATCATGAAATTCAAACCTTGTATTTCGGACCTGTGCACTGAAGAAGGTACTCATTGTGAAGGCTGTGGCCGATCTCATGAAGAAATAGCCGAAACCAAAAGTCTGGTTATGGGACTGGTTAACTTTGCTAAAAAACAAGACTATGACAATGTTGAAGAATTTGTCAGTTTTGTCGGTAAAAATGTAGTAAAAAAAGTACAAAACCCATAAATCTAAATACGGAAAGGTATTAATGGAAACCAAAGAGGCTATTAAATTACGTCGATCTGTAAAACAATATGAAACCAGTTTTAAAATACCGGCTGAAGAAATAACTGAGTTGCTTACCCTAGCAAGCTTATCTCCAACTGCTTTCAATATCCAGCATTGGCGTTTTGTGCTCGTCGAAGACCCTGATTTAAGAAACGAAATTCGTAAAGTAGCGTGGGATCAGGCACAGGTTACCGATAGCTCGCTGCTGATTATTCTCTGTGCTGATTTAAAAGCATGGGAAAAATCCCCCGACCGATATTGGAAAAATGCGCCCGAAGCAGTTCAGAACTTTATTCTGCCAGCAATTGATGGATATTACCGGGATAAAAATCAGGTTCAAAGAGATGAAGCGATGAGGTCATGTGGCATCGCGGCACAAACATTAATGCTGGCAGCAAAATCCATGGGCTATGACTCCTGTCCTATGGATGGTTTTGATTTTCCAGCCGTTGCCCAACTTATTAATCTACCCGATGATCACGTCATTTCTATGTTTGTTGCCATAGGCAAAGGACTCAATGAAGCTTCGCCCAGAGCAGGTCAATTAACTTTTGATGAGATAGTTATTCAAAATTCATTTTAATAGCAGCTATTATTAAACTTCCAAGATCCAAATATTATGAATATCTAAAGGAACTAAATGGCTGATCAACAACGTCGACAATTAAAACGTCTTTTTAAAAGAAATAAAGACTGGGCACAAGGCATGGTTGAAAAAGACCCTGACTTTTTTTTAGACTTGTCCAAACAACAAACACCAGAATATTTATGGATAGGCTGTGCTGACAGCAGAGTACCCGCAAACCAAGTAGTCGATTTAAAACCCGGGCAAGTTTTTGTCCATCGCAATATTGCCAATGTTGTTGTACATACCGATTTAAACTGTTTATCAGTCATCCAATATGCAATCAATGTACTCCAGGTCAAACATATTATTGTCTGCGGCCATTATGGCTGTGGCGGTGTCAGAGCCGCTTTTGAAGGACGTGAACATGGCTTGATTGATAACTGGTTGCGGCATATTAAAGATGTTTATCGCTGGCACAAAGATGAAATTGATGCCCAACCAACCGAAGAAAGTAAAATTGACTTGTTATGTGAAAAAAATGTAATTGAGCAGGTTGCTAATGTTTGTCATAGCACCATCGTTCAACATGCCTGGAGAGCAAACCAGGATTTAACCGTACATGGCTGGATTTATTCGATTGAAAATGGGCTGTTAAAAGCACTAGATGTAGAAGTAACTGATACTGATCAACTTAGTGCAACACATGCGTTGAAGGATTAATGAGAAGACTCAAATAAGATTCTACTAAATTTATACGCCCTCAACTTTATATTTGTTACTGGACCATGGCTGAGGCTACTACAAAGTGAAGTGGTCACACCAAGACATTCAAATTGAGCCTCAAGGAAGTGAGTATAAGCAACCTGTGATAAGATCATAGCTAAGTATATTTTTCTTGATAAACATTCAAAACACCGACTAATGTATAATCTATCGCGCTCTTTACTGATTCTATGATGTTTCTTTGACTCAACCAGGGAGTACCTTTTTGATGTAGCGACCGATCGATAACAGAGTCATGAATAATAACGATATACCCCTTCAACAAGCAGATTTTGAACACCTGATCAAATTACGCACCGCACTGGCCATTTCCCAGGGTACACAATTATTATCCACTTTGAGAAAAGAATACGAGGCCACAGTCTCTCATGACCAGGCTAAACGGGTAACCTATCTGACCGAACTGTTTTCACGTATCCACCGTGAAATGTTTTATGACTGGAAAAAACAGGCTACGGTTGATCATCGCCCGGGTTATATGCCTATTGCTAAAAAACGGATAGAATTTAGACTTACTATTGAACAGCTGGTTCTTGATAGTGATAGCAACACTGAATCTGCGATATTTGATAATAATGGCTTTGTTATCAATACCGCCAATATTGCGGAAAGATTGGCCGACTTTTATTTTAGAATGCGTAGGATTAGACCTTTTTCCTATGGTAACAGGATTACCTTGGATTTCTTTGTCACTGCATTAGGCAAATTACCTGCATTTAAAGCTGTTTACGAGCAAGGAATAGATTTTAGACGACTGGAAGCGGCCGATACTATTGCCTTGCATGACTTGGATAGTAGTTACCAATCAATAACTACAGCATTTGAACATGCCCTTGATCCTGCACAAATCAGAAGTCTGCAAAACCATGCCAATGCATATGGAAAATGGCCTGAAAATAAAGTATTTATATCCGGTGTGCCTTTTCTCTCCCATATCACCGAACAAGGTATTACTTGTCTGGTTTTGGTAAATGGGGGGCTGGTTCCTCTTGAGGCCATCAAAGATAAAATATTTGTCGCAGGTAAACAATTTGCAGACAACCCCGTCAATGCAACTAAACACATCATCGGTTACTTACCTGGCACTGATTCATTAAGACATCCTGATAAAACTGAAATAGATGGTATTAGCATCAATCCTGAGGAAACACCGCCTTTATTCTGTCTGGATATTAATGTTCTTACCAGCTTGCGTTCTCCCAGCCATACAGAATTACTCGAATTATTA
>Ga0256847_1001683_pt1 | contig 10806 bp, 5 predicted proteins | sample TeddybearmetaG_FD_189099 | JGI IMG/M metagenome (GOLD analysis project Ga0256847, IMG submission 189099) | Hydrothermal vent microbial communities from East Pacific Rise, Pacific Ocean - Teddybear | ecosystem: Environmental > Aquatic > Marine > Hydrothermal vents | place: Pacific Ocean: East... | reverse complement strand
GATGAGGTTTGTGAGAGGCACTTCTGCGGTGGGGATGAGGCCCCTTCGATTGAAAAGTTGATCAACAAGTATGTCCCGTTCAACTGAAAACGGCTCATCGTCGTTTTCTTCCTCGTCATCAAACTGCTTGCGATAGTACTCATTCATATAATCGATAACTTTGAAGATATCAGAGGTAAAAAATAGATCATCTGCAAATTTCGGCAGCTGTCCTGTACCCCTCAAAGCCAAATCATTTACCAGAAGCGGCGGCGAGACCTCCTCATAGCCGTTCTTCTCCGTCTGCGTGTCGAGCATGAACGCCGCCAGCGCGCGTTCCAGCTTGGCGAGATTGCCGCGCAGGGCGACGAAGCGAGCACCGCTCATCGCGGCTGCGGCTTCGAAATCCATCAACGGTTGGCCGATGGCATTTTTCAGATCAGCGCCGAGATCAGCATGGTCTTTCGGGGCGAAATCAAACGCCTTCGGATCGCCCCAGCCATTGCCCTGCTGAACATTCGCGTCCTCGTCCGCGCCTTCTGGCACGTCCGTAAGCGGCAAGTTCGGTAAGCCCATTAGAACTTCGTCCAACAGCTCCTGCGCCGCCGTTTCCTGCTCACCCGCCGCTTCGATGGTCTCTTTCGCTGCCGCGACTTCGGCGCGCAGTTTCTCGAACAGCGCGTCATCGCCTGACGCCTTGGCCTGTCCGATCAGCTTGGATTTGGCATTGCGCGCTGATTCCGCTTCCTGCTTATCCGTCACCGCTTGGCGCAGCGCCCCGGCATGGGCGAGGATGTCGTCCACTGATGCGCCCAGCCCAGCTTTCTTGCGCTCCCACGCCGCCCGAAAAGCCTCTGGATTGTCACGAATAGCGCGCAGGTCGAACATGGAGATAGCCTCAATTCTGAAATCAGCTCTGCATTTACGGCGATGCGCGCAGCCCGTCCACAGCTGGTTTGCGGCTAATCGACCGCAACAGACTCAAGATTTCAGATAACGCTTACGCAAGCGGCTGACCGGGGTTTCGAGATAGCGATAGCTCAACGTCGCAACGCCAATCGTGATGGCGATGCCGAGCGCGTGGACAAACAGCCCGCCAAACAGGCCAAGGTCCATCTGAAAGACCTGATCCTCGACATTGATCATGGTCGGCTTGAACACCACCCGAATGAAGTTCGACAGGAACCACCACACCGCCGTGTGGATCATGTAAATCCCGTAGCTGATCGTTCCGAGGAAGACCAAGACCCGGTTCTCCAGCGCCATCTTGGCATAGGTCACGCCCGACAGGCTCAAGGCCAACAAGCCGCCGGCAAACAAGAACGGATAGACGATATCCATGATCAAATGCGGGAAGGCCAGCGCGAGCGTGATACCGCCAAGCACGACATAATCCGTCTCAGGCGGGATTTGAAACCGCACACTGCGCGACACCTTCTGCATCAGCGCGCCGAGCATGAAGGCCATGAAACAACGATAAACCGGCGGCATTCCGACCGACTGATTGAAATTATGCGCATAGGGCAGCAGCATCACGAACCCGAACACGGCCGTCGCCGCGATCAGCCAATATTTCCAACGGCGTCCAAAGAACACCAAGAGTGCGAACAGCAAATAGGTGATCACCTCTGCGGCGATGGACCAACTCGGCGTATTCCAGCTGATATGTTCACCAAACGGCACCTGCAGGAACACCACGTTCAGCGCGAAATGATAGCCATTGTTGAGCTCAAATGCCGGGTAATGCGGCTGCATTCCCAGCCGTGATTCAGCGATATATCGCAGCACCTCAATCACTAGCGCAGCCAGCAGCGTCACGATGTGGAGCGGGTATAGGCGGAGCAGCCGCTTGGCCTGAAAAGTCAGGATAGATTTCGGGGTCTTGATCCGGTCGATATAGTTCAGCGCGATGACCCAGCCACTGAGTACGAAGAAAAAATCCACCATTAAATAGGATTGCCCGGCAATGAAGCCGGTGGTCAGCGGCGAATTATAGATAAAATCGCCATGCCTCAGCACGATCAGCAGAGCCGCGATGCCGCGCAGCGACTCGAAATACTGGATTTTAGATACCGCAGCCATGCTCGTCCCCGCAGGCAAGTTAGCTAGTTAACCTTACCCCACTGCCGGCAACAAGAACGCGCGCCCGCAAAGGTCAAGGCGAATCACCAATAACGAGAGTTGATTCAATGCTCTACCCCATTCAGGGTAGCGGCTTGAAACCTGAAACCCTAAGTTTTGACCTGCGGCGCCAGACGGATGCTGAGCTCTTTCAACTGCGCGTCACTAACCGGGCTCGGCGCCTGCATCATCAGGTCACGCGCTTGGCCGTTCATTGGAAACAGGGTCACGTCACGAATGTTTTCGGCGTCCGCCAGCAACATGACAATCCGATCAACGCCCGGTGCAATACCGCCATGTGGCGGCGCGCCGTAACGGAACGCGCTGAGCATACCGCCAAACTCTTCCTCAACCACATCAGCGCCGTAGCCAGCCTTCTCAAACGCTTTCAGCATCAGATCAGGGCGGTGGTTCCGGATCGCGCCAGAGGACAGCTCAATCCCGTTACAGATGATGTCATACTGGTAGGCATTGATCGCCAGCAGTTTCTCGTCGGTGTCAGCCGCTTCCAGCACCTCCATCCCGCCCTGCGGCATCGAGAACGGATTGTGGCTGAAATCGACTTTCTTGGCGTCCTCGTCATACTCGTACATCGGGAAATCCACGACCCAGCAGAGCCGGAACACGTCTTTCTCGATCAGATCGAGATCAGCGCCAATCTTGTTACGCGCCGCGCCCGCCAGTTTGTAAGCGTCGCTCTGTTTGCCAGCCGAGAAGAAGATACCGTCACCTGCGCCAAGGCCCATCTGCTTCAGCAAAGCGGCGAGATGATCGGCTTCAAAATTCTTCAGAACCGGGTCCTGACTATCCACGCCGCCGCCGTCAGCGTCTTTCAGGCGAGCATAACCCAGCCCCGGCGCCTGCATTTCCTTCTTGGCCCATTTGTCCATCGAGTCGAAGAATTTGCGAGACTTCTCAGCCGCAGCCTTCGGCGCAGGAATGGCAATAACTTTGCCGCCGCCTTTGATGATTTGGGCAAAGATGCTGAAACCGGTCTTGCTGTCATCAGCGAAGAAATCGGTCACATCCGACAGCTCCAACGGAATACGCAGGTCCGGCTTGTCGGTGCCATATTTCGTCATTGCTTCAGCATATGGAATGCGCGGGAACGGGCCATCCGGCACCGTTCGGCCTTTTCCCTGCCAGTCCGCGAACTCGGCGAATACACCATGCATCACTGGCTCGATCGCCTGAAACACGTCTTCCTGCGTGACGAAGCTCATCTCGATGTCGAGTTGGTAGAACTCGCCCGGTGAACGGTCAGCGCGGGCATCCTCATCGCGGAAACAGGCGGCGATCTGAAAATAGCGATCAAAGCCAGAGACCATTAGGAGTTGTTTGAACTGCTGCGGCGCTTGCGGCAGAGCGTAGAACTCCCCCGGATGCAGGCGCGACGGCACCAGAAAATCGCGCGCGCCTTCTGGCGAAGACGCCGTCAGGATCGGGGTCTGATATTCAGTAAAGCCCTGCCCCAACATGCGCTGACGCAGCGAAGCAATCACTTCAGACCGCAGGGTCATATTGGCGTGCAGCGTCTCACGCCGAAGATCAAGATAGCGATGCGTCAGGCGAATATCTTCCGGGTAATCCGGCTCGCCAAACACCGGCAGCGGCAATTCCGCGGCTTCCGATTGAACCGTCACCTCGCCTGCAACAATTTCAATTTCCCCTGTTGCGAGATTTTTGTTCACCAGGCTCGCGTCACGTGCGACGACTTTACCATCAACCGTGATCACGCTCTCGGTGCGCAGTCGCTCGACCATCTCAAACCCCGGCGCGCCCGGATTGAACACGATCTGCGTCAGGCCATAATGATCGCGTAGGTCAATGAACATCACCCCGCCATGGTCACGGCGACGGTGCAACCAGCCTGAAACCTTGACAGTTTCACCGACATTGGACTGGCGTAATTCGCCGCAAGTATGGGTGCGGTAGGCGTGCATGGGACGCTCCATCAAAGAGGGTTAAATCAAACGCGGCTTTAGGCGTCTCACACCCCTTAATGTCAAGAGCTGGCGACACATCACGGCGGCCTAGACCGCGTTAACTCACTCTTCAGGGCTTTGACGGCATTGTAGGCCAATTATGGCGAGCGACTCACCTTCTCCGCAACCCTCCACCGGGGGTGTCCCAGCTAAGCGCAACCGGGCGCTGGGCTATGTTGTTGATTGCGACGGCACCCAAGCCAAGATCGCAACAATTGCTGGCGGGCATTCAGAGTCCGAAGACTATTGGGCGGTTGGTCAGCTGATCTCTATTCAAGTCGGCAAGAACCGCGTCGTCGGACTGCTTTACAAGGTCGAATCAGATACGGCGAACTGGAGCCGCGACAAAGCCAATAAAATTACGCTTCTGGTTGAGCTGACCGGAGAGGTTCGCGCCAGCGAGCACGGCGTGAAATTCTCCAGCGGTATCTCGGTCTATCCGCATCTCGGCGCGGTTGCTCATCGCATCCGTAAAGAAGACTTGGTGACGATCTACAAGTCCAGCGACAAAAGCTCGGTCACCATAGGCAGCCTCAGCCAAAGCCGGGACATTCCCGCGGTTATATCGGTCGATGCGCTGCTTTCGCGCCACTTCGCGGTCGTCGGAACAACCGGCACGGGTAAATCAACCGCAGTGACCCTGATCCTGCACTTGATTGCTGAGCGCAAGAAGAATCAGCGCATTCTCATCCTCGATCCGCACAACGAGTATTCCAGCGCCTTCGCTGACAAGGCCCACACGATCACGGCCGAATCCCTCGATCTGCCCTTCTGGCTCTTGAATCTCGAAGAGTTTGCGCAAGTCATCTTCAGGGGCCGAGAACAATCCGGTGAAGAAGTTGACGCCCTGCGCGAGTTCATTCCGCGCGCCAAACTGCTCTACAAGCATGGCCGCGCTACAGGCATTCGGCGGCAAAACAATAATGGCGGCGGCATCACCGCTGATACGCCTCTGCCTTATCGCCTCGCGGATATATTAGCCATCCTGGAAGAAGAAATTGGCTCGCTCGATGGCGCCTTGCGCCGCTTGACGTTGCGGCGTCTGAAAGCGCGGCTTGAGGCGGCGATCAACGATCCACGTTTCGCTTTCTTGTTCGGCTCGCACAACGCAACCGACCGTATCGAGGAAATTCTCGGCGACATTTATCGTGTACCGCTGAATGGCAAACCTATCACCGTGTTCCAGATGTCCGGCATCCCGTCAGAGGTGGTCAACTCTGTTGCGTCAGTTCTCTGCCGCCTTGCCTTTGATCTTGCTCTGGCTAGCGATTCGAAAATCAAAACTCTGGTCGTCTGCGAAGAGGCCCACCGTTATATTCCCGCTGATACAACAACCGGGTTTGCCCCGACCCGGTCGGCGATCGCGCGGATCGCCAAAGAGGGCCGTAAATATGGTGTCTCGCTGGCAATCATTACACAGCGCCCGAATGAACTCGACCCGACCATTCTATCGCAGTGTAATACGATCTTCTCACTGCGGCTCGGTAATGAAGCTGACCAAGACGTCATGCGCAAAGCGATCTCGAATGGTTCGAAATCAACGCTGGCCTTTCTGTCATCACTGGCTGACCGTGAATGTATCGCGTTTGGTAGCGCGGTCTCAACCCCGATGCGGATGATGTTCCGCAATGTGCCTGCTCACATTCGTCCATCCAGTCAGAATACAACCGCTGGTGAGAGCGTCGTGAGCGCTGAAAATATGAGCCTGTCAGATATCGTGACCTCTTTACGAGGTGGTGGTTCAGATGAAGATGAAGATGAGGACGGCGCAAACGACTGGATCGTGACCGATACACCGGGCGAAGCACTTATGGCTGCTCCTGAACCAGAAGCTGAGCCAGAACCAGAGCCAGAGGTAAAGCGTCGCCCATCACTGCTGCGCCGAAAAACCTGAACCACCGAACACAGATTACCCCTCGTCAATATCAGTGGCTTCGGCTAGTGCGTTCAAATGACAAGCCAGAATCTCGTACCCGTTACTGATCAATCCGAACTTGAAGACGTTTGCGGCCGCTTGGCCGAGGGCGAGTTCATTTGTGTCGATACTGAATTTCACCGCGAAAGCACGTACTGGCCTGAACTCTGCCTGATCCAAGCATCGTGTCCCGGTTTCGAGGTGATGATAGATCCGATGGATGAGGATCTCGACATTGGTCCATTTCTTAAGCTGATTGCTGAAGAAAGCCGCCCGAAGGTGTTCCACGCGGCGCGTCAGGATATGGAGATTTTCAATCGCCTGATCGGTCACCCGCCCGGCCCCATCTTCGATACGCAAATCGGGGCGATGGCACTTGGGATTGGTGACTCAATCTCCTACGACAATCTCGTTCAGCGCGTTTTGAAACGCCATATCGACAAATCCAGCCAATTTACCGACTGGAAACGCCGCCCACTGACCGACAAACAACTGACTTATGCGATGGGCGATGTCACCCATCTGCGTGATGTTTACATCGAAATGCGCAGCCAACTTGAGGCTCAGGACCGGATGGAATGGGTGCGCTCCGATATGGCCGCAATGGAAGATGCAGCTTTATATGACGTCTCGCCAGAGAACGCTTGGAAGCGCCTCAAGATGCGCAAGCCACAAACCGAATACGCCGCCGTGTTTGCCTCTGTCGCTGCATGGCGCGAACAAATGGCGCAGGACAAGAACAAACCGCGCCGCCGCATTCTGAAAGACGATGCGATACAAGAGATTGCCGACCAGAAACCGACTTCTGAATCCGGCTTCGAACGCCTGCGTTCTGTGCCCAAAGGCTTCATCCGCTCGAAATATGCTGATGGCCTGATCGAAGCAGTTACGCGCGCAATCGCAGATCCCGCCGCCTACGCGCCGATCCTGCCAAAGCGCAAGCACAACGCCGAAACGCCCGCAGGCGCGCCGGAAATGCTGAAAGTGCTGCTCAAGGCGGTTAGCGAAGAAGCGAAAGTCGTGCCCCGGCTGATCGCCAATGCCGCCGACATCGAACGGCTCGCTCGCGGCGAAACCAGCGAAGATATCCCGGCGATGAGCGGATGGCGTTATGACCTGTTCGGCAAGCGCGCCAGTGACCTGCTCTCAGGCAAGTTGGCGCTGTCCTTCGAGAACGCTCATGTCAGGCTGTTTGAGCTTTAAAGGCTGGCGACAATCTCGGCTTCACCTTCAATCTGCAGCAGAGTAGCCAACTGTTGCAGACGCCGTTTCACAGTACTCGACACCATGTCCCGGTTCTTTTCCAACACCCGTAAATTCAACCTATCGCCATCCAGCGACAAGCAAGCCGAGTTCAATATCGGCGCTGAACGGCCAGAAAACACGCCGCCAAGCCGCATGGCCGTCCCAACAAGCTTCGCTTCGGCGCAAAGTTGCGCAGACATCAATTTCGCCACCTCTGAGGGCGCATCAAATTTGTAACTATAGCGCGCCGCAATCGCCAAAGCTGCAAACAGGCGCTGCTCATGCGTCAACGCGGGTATAGGCGCCCGCAACACCTGTTCAAACACCAACTGGCAACGATGATCGGGATGCAATCGCGCGCCCGCATCCGCCATCAAACAAATCGCTCTCAGAACATCCATACTCTGATCAACCTGACCTAGAATCGGTTCAACAAAACGGAACAGGTCTTCGCCAAACGCCAAACTGGCCTCGGACAGTTTGAAATACAGACCAGCCGTATCGAGCAAGCCATCCTCAACCGCCAATTGTTCCGCACCCACCACAAGCCCCTCGCGCAGGCCATAAGCGGAAATATGCACCGTGCCGGCCTCTGCGATCTCCATCAGGCAATCGAGCACCAGCGCGGCATGCAGAAGCGTCTCGTAGCGCCGCTTCGATACGCGCATCAGACGCACCTGAATTTCCTTGTCGTTGCGCGCCTGATCCGCGACCTCGATCACTTGACCTAGCGCCGCGCGATCAAGCTCATACCCGTGAGCCACGCCGAGCGGATAGTCGGTCAATTCCATATGCACCGCAGCGACATTGCGCCAAGCCCCGCCAACCGCAAACAGCCAACCAGACTTTGAAGGCAACAAACCCGACACCGCCAAAATTTTCCTAATCACTTTGCGGCGCTTTTCGATCGGCAAATCCTGATCATCCGGCCGCGACAAAGGTCCAAGCAGATAGGTCTCGCCAGCTGCTTGATTCGCGCCCTTGCCGACGCGTTGCAGCTCCATACTGGACCCGCCCAGATCAGCCACAAGCCCCTTGGCGCGCCTGAACCCCGTCGCAACCCCAAGCGCCGAGAAATACCCCTCCTCGGCCCCGCTAAGCACCCGCAGCGATACACCAAGCGCCTGTTCAGCCTCTTCCCGAAATTCCGGCCCATCATCAGCTTCGCGCACCGCAGCGGTTGCCACCGCGTAGATTTTCCTGACCCCCAAGCCACTCAAAATGGCATTGAAGCGGTGAAAAGTCTTGAGCGCTTTCTTCTTGCCATCTGGCGACAGCTTCCCCGTTTCAGGCAGGCCCCGCCCCAGTCCGACCGTGGATTTCTCGTTGAAATATGGCAGCAAGGCCGCGCCCGCCCGTTCATAAATCACCAACCGGCATGAGTTCGAACCGACATCAATCACAGCGATTTTCTCGGGTTCCAGCATGGCTATTTGCGCTCACGTTTGCGCGGGGCCAAACGCGGCGGTTCGCTAACCACCAACGCGCTACCCCGGCCCGACAGGCTGGGATTGTCCATGAAATATTGATGCGCACTAAACCCATCAGCCCCGCCGGGCTCCCGAACCCGGTGATAGTCGCCGTCGCTATCCATATCCCAGCTCTGAACGTCATCATTGATATTGGCGACCATGATCTGGTTCAGAACCTGACTGTGCACGGTCGGCACTTCAATCGGAACCAGCGCCTCGACCCGGCGTTTCAAATTCCGATCCATCCAGTCGGCTGACGACATATAGACTTTCGCGTTCGGCGACGGCAGCGGCTCGCCATTGGCAAAACAAACAATCCGCGAATGCTCGAGAAACCGACCGACCAGACTTTTCACCTGGATGGTTTCCGACAGGCCTTTAACCCCTGGCCGCAAGCAGCAAATACCGCGAATAATCAACCGGATCGGCACCCCCGCCTGACTAGCCTCGTACAAAGCCTCAATCACGTCCTTGTCGACCAATGCATTCATCTTGGCCCAAATCCCTGACGGCTTGCCCGCCTTGGCCGCAGCGGCTTCCTTGCCAATCTTCGAAATCAGGTGGCGCTCCATCGCAAACGGCGACATCACCACCTTTTCCAGCTTCGGGCCCTTCTCCGGCGGCTCGCGGTGCGCGGTAATATAGTTGAACAGTCGCCCAGCATCACGGCCCATCGCCTGATCCGCGGTAAACAGCGACAGATCGGTATATATCTTCGCCGTGACCGGGTGGTAATTACCCGTCCCGAAATGCGTATAAGTGCGCAGCGTGTCGCCTTCCCGGCGCAGCACCAGAGACACTTTCGCGTGCGTCTTATAGTCGGTGAAACCATACACGACCTGCACGCCTGCACGCTCCAGATCGCGGCCAAGTCGCAAATTCGTCTCTTCATCAAACCGCGCCTTGATCTCGACCAGCGCAGTAACGGTTTTGCCAACTTCGGCCGCTTCAATCAAAGCGGCAACAATCGGCGAGTTCAAAGTCGTGCGGTACAGCGTCTGCTTGATCGCCACGACATCCGGATCAATCGCGGCTTGGCGGATGAACTGCACCACGACATCAAACGACTCGTAGGGGTGATGAACCAAAATGTCCTTGGCTCTGATCGCCTCAAAACAATCGCCGCCCATCTCGCGGATGCGCTCCGGAAATCTGGCCTCAAACGGCGCAAATAATAGCTCTGGTCGATCATCAATCACCAAACCAGACAGGTCATTCATGCCCAACAAACCGTCCAGCAGCATAACATCACGCGCTTCAGCACGGATCTCTCGAACGATAAAATCATTCAGCGATTTAGGGCCATCGGCATCAATATGAATGCGCACGATCCGCCCGCGCCGGCGCTGCTTGAGCAGGATTTCAAACTCGGCGATCAGATCTTCAGCTTCTTCTTCAATCTCGATATCGCTGTCGCGAATGATCCTGAACACGCTATGCCCAACCGATTTGAAGCCCGGAAACAGCATGGTCTGATAATTGGCAATCACGCTCTCCAAGCGGACAAAGCGCAACACGCCGGTTTTCTTGTCTGGTAAACGAATGAAACGCGGCGAGAAGCCCGGCATTGGCACCAGCCCAACCATTGGTTCGCCCTTGCCATCTTCCGGCACCAACTCAAACGCCACCGCAAATCCGAGATTTGGAATGAACGGAAACGGGTGTGTCGGATCAACCGCCTGCGGCGTCAGGATCGGGAAAACATTATTCTCAAAATGCGTTTTCAACCATGCCAGATCACTCTTCTTGAGGTCCTGATTGGCGAGCAATTCAATATGCTCACCTTCCAGCTCATTGCGTAACGTCTTCCAGCACGCCTGTTGATCATCCATCAGGATAGCAACCGCCACTTCAATCGCCTCAACTTGCTGGCTCGGCGTGCGCCCTTCCAGACTTAAGCGCTGGAGGCCCGCCCGCACCTGTTCGCGAAGGCCCGCATAACGCACCATGAAAAACTCATCGAGATTATTTGCTGAGATTGACAGGAACCGCAGCCGTTCCAGCAATGGATGGCTCTCGTTGCGGGCCTCTTCCAGTACACGCAGATTGAATTTGAGCCATGACAATTCGCGGTTCAAAAACCGCTCAT
>Ga0256847_1001682_pt1 | contig 10810 bp, 7 predicted proteins | sample TeddybearmetaG_FD_189099 | JGI IMG/M metagenome (GOLD analysis project Ga0256847, IMG submission 189099) | Hydrothermal vent microbial communities from East Pacific Rise, Pacific Ocean - Teddybear | ecosystem: Environmental > Aquatic > Marine > Hydrothermal vents | place: Pacific Ocean: East... | reverse complement strand
ATCGCCAAATATGCGCTGTGTACGATGCAGGACTGTAGGTGTTCACTGAGTGCGCTGAGGAGGTCAGTTTTACTAACAGGATCCAAATTTTCGTAGAGGTGTTCAGCGTGATCAATCTCTACAACAACGAGCCCCATGGCAGTGCCGACGAATCGATGAACGTAGTCGAGAAGTTCTGCATGATGGGGTAGGCGAGTTATGGGTTCTGCATCTTGTGTATTGAAAAACTGTGTTTCAAACCGTGCAACGTTCAACGTGGTGGTAATGGTTTTCACCAGTGTTGCTTCAATAGATGCCGGTGCAAGAGGTTGGCACTTACTTGGTAGGCCAAAACCGACTACCTCATTGACCGTGTCTACGTCGAGGTCGGCGGGATCGATAAGACAAATGGCATGTTGGTCCGAAGATTGGCTAAGGAGCTCGCGAAGAAGGGGTAGTTTTGCCAATTCATCGAACAGCACAAAATCTGCGCTGGTGGGGACTGGGTGCGCATTTGCAAGCTGGTACTGCAGCACTGTCCAGCCCTGTGCGGCACAGAGTCTGGTGGCTTCGTCGGCCAGATTCTGATTTTCGATGGCAATGCAGATTTTAATATTAAGTGGCATGAACTCAACAGATTTGCTTCATATAAGTCAAAGTCTAGTTGGACCATGGCCGTTCTGCCGATGGATTACTGGACGATCAAATCTGTCTAATAAGGAGGTTCCAAAGTGATGTACTTGTGGTCAGACATGACATTGAAAAGACGCTCCAAAGAGGCTAGATAGGGGCTGCTGCGTGGGTTGAGGGCATTGATCGACTGAATTTGCACACGCATTCTGCGCTGTTTCACTAAGTGTTCTAGCACAGCGTTGATGCTGTCGATTGCATCATGCTCCCACGACACGTGATAAGAGAGGCCGCGGCCGTTATTTTCGACCACACAAGCAAGCTTTGCCCCATGAAAGACCAGGTAGTTGCCAATTCTGCGCTGAGGCAATTCAGACCAATCGAGGCTTAAACCACAGGGTGAGGCAGGGTCTAGTGCACTCAACCAATAGGTTGTGGGTTGCGGGGTGTTTGTTTGCAGCACGCTAAGCGCCCGCGGAGTGATAAATTGCGGGGTCGATAGTGTTTTGAAAAAATGTCCGGTCAATACTTCTCCGCCGAGTTCCATCACCCGGAGGGCGCGAAAAGCTTCGCGCCATCGCCAGCGTTTTGGTGCTCCATCAGCTACAGTTTCGGCGCTGCTAGGTAGGTTTTCGCGGTTCACAATATCGCGATTAATGAAGCCGTAGCGATCCATCAATATACGCACCCTTTCTTTGTCGGCCTCCAAAATACTGAGCGGGTCATCCCTGCTAATTGGTGTGTTCAAATACCAGTTGCCTTGCCAGCCCAGGTGCGGGCGTCGCATTCGTCTGCGACTAGATAGGGGTGTGTTGTTGTCGCTCAGTTGAAATTTTCTCTGCGTAGCTTGAAGCAGCGGAGTCAATGTGTCGCAGCTAACTTGGCCTTGCCAAACTGCTTGCCACCAAATTTCGTTCATCTTCACCGCAGGCTCATCAACTGCTGCGACGATTTGGCCGAAGGTATATCTTGCACTCGGGTCGACAAAGCCTGCGGTAAATTCGGGTGGTGATTGCACTCTTGTGTAAAGCTCAAGTTCCTCCGGATAGGCAATAGTGATACTTTCTTTGCCTGTGCCCAGCCATGCCAACCCGTATCGTGCCAATGTGTCGTCCCACTGCATAGGCAAGAAATCTAGTATGCGGGCAGGCAGTAAATCGTTTAGCCATACAGATACCTGAGTTGGAAAGCCTCGTAGGCTTTCGATGGCGTAAAGTAAACTAGCCTCGCCCTGGCCACTCCCTAGCCGTTGGAGGCCCGCCCAGAAACCCGGTAACGCATCAGGATCTAACGCTTCGAAAATGGCGCGGCGGCTGGCGCGTTGAAAACGCATTAGAATTTCGAAATTTTCGGCATCGCACCAATAGGTGAGTTCCCGTTCCGCTATCAGTTGGCCGCAAATATAGGATTCATCTATGCTCAGTAAGGTATCTGGTAGCGTCGGCAACACGCGGGTAATTTCAGCTTCGGTTAATGGCCCATAGAAGGAGAGAATTTCACGGGCCAGTGCTGGTGCATCGCGACTGTCGAAAGTGGCATGATCACTCTGCTGTGAAAAATCGATCGCGTCGGTCGGCGGCGGGCCGGGTACTAGGCCGCTGTCATGTAGTAAGAAAATCAATTCTGCATGGGTCGCCCAGCGACGCTCGCCCAGCTCTAGCCAGTGTGTTTCGTCAGGTAAATTTGCTTCGTCCGGTAGTTCGCCTGCGGGTATAAGAATGCGCTCTTTTAGCCATTCACCCCATTCTTCGGCATTGTTGGGTTCATAACCCAACTGCCGCCGCTGACGTTTTAGTTGGAATTCATCAATGATCTGCTGCTCGATTTTGGGACGCAGAGCATCGTTGTGTAACGCCTGGCCAATGAGATCTGCTGACAATATACTTAGCGCATCGTCTTCAGGTGTGTCGTCGGCATACATATATCGGCTAACTTGGCCAAAAGTTAGATTGTGCGCAAACGGAGACGGTGTTCTGGTGCGAACATATGACCACGTCATAGTGCCGTCGCCTATCTCTGCCAAGCGTGAATTCAATGCCTGAAGATCGAATTCATCATCTAGACAGGTGCGCCAGGTTTCCAGCAGCACCGGAAATTCGTCCAACTTCTTAACTTGAGCCATAAGTTTCTTTGCTTGCAGACGGCTCATCCATAATGGCAAGCGCTGACTAAACCGCTGCTTAGTGAGAAGCAAGGCACGTCCCGCGCACTCGCGAAAGCGAGCACCAAAAAAGCCTGAGTGTTCGAGGCTAGTACGAATTAGTTCCGGTAAGCGTTCCGGTGTCACGAGTGTTAACAGCGCGTGTGGATCAATGTCTCCTTTGCATTGCGCGACGATGGCGTCATTGTCCGCGTGGATTTCTAGCTGCGTTTGGTATTTGTTGTGCCACGCTGCTTGTAGGGCCAATGCCCAAGGCTGGTTGAGTCGACCACCCCAATAAGTGTGAATCACAATCTGTTGTGGATCATCTGGTCCCCGATATCCTGCCGGACCGCTATGCACATGCTCAACTAACAAGTGATGCCGGTGTGGTAGCGCTGACTCGGTGTGGGCGCGTTGGCGCTTTAGATAGTCTACTAGCTCTTGTGCTGCTAGCGGATCAAACCCGCGACTGTCTTCTAGTTCCTGGCGTAGCTCATCTGCCTCGCCATGGGCGAGCTTATGTTCAGCCATTTCCAAATACTGGGTAATGCGGTTGGAAAAATGAAACGAACGATTGAAGAACTCACTACGCCAGAAAGGTGGCGCTGATGCGTCAGGTGGCGCAGGGCGGACCATGACATCGTTGTGCGTGATGCGATGGATTTGCCAATGTTGTGTGCCAAACGCGAAAGTTTGCCCCACCGTGGCTTCCCAAACAAATTCTTCGTCAAGTTCACCCAATATGCTGCCGTTGTCGACATGCCTCAATTGGTAATAGCCCCGGTCGGGTATCGTGCCACCAGAACTGTACATTGCCAGCACTGCGCCACGGTTGGCTTTGATGGTTCTATTGAGTCGATCATAAACTACCCTTGGTTTGAGTTCGCGAATGCGACTACCGGCATAGCGACCAGCCAGCATTTCAACGACAAGGTCGAAATGGTGCCTGGGCATACTCCTGTAAGGGGTGGCTCGGGTGATGAGTCGGAATAAGTCGTCTACAGGCCATGCGTCAGTCGCACACATGGAAATGATGATCTGCGCGAGCACATCGAGGGGCGCGCGCATTAACTGTTGTGGCTCTATGTCGCGAGCCTCGACGGCTTGTGCCAGCACCGCAGCTTCTAAGAAATCATGGGCATGGGTTGGAAATAGGGTGCCGTAACTTACTTCGCCTACACGATGTCCTGCGCGGCCGATACGCTGTAGGGTGGCAGCGACAGAGGGTGGCGACTGCACCAGCACAACTCTATCTAGCTGGCCAATATCGATCCCCATCTCAAGGGAATTGGTGGCCACTATGGCCTTCAGTTCGCCTGCTTTAAGGCGACGTTCTACCTCGAAGCGTACATCGCGGGCAAGCGAACCATGGTGTGCGTATGCAAGTGGTGTTTCTTGATCTTGATTGATCTTCAGAGTGATTTTTTCAGCCAAGCGCCGGCTATTGGTGAACAGCAGCGTGGAGTTATTGTCATTGATGACACTACGAAAGCTCTCGGACAACGGCTCCCAGATCTTCTTACCATTCTCTGCGGCGGCTTTTGCCTCCGCTGGAAAAACTATGCGCAGGTCGATCTGTTTTTCACCAGGCGTGTTGATGATCTCGATACGGCGGCGTTGCTGTTTGGCATCGAACCCGGCTACGTAATCGGCGACGTCGGCCAGGGGTGCAACAGTCGCCGACAGAGCGATGCGTTGGAATTCACCGGCGAGGTCTACCAAGCGCTCAACATTGACCATCAATTGTGCCCCGCGACGATTGTCGACGATGGCGTGTATTTCATCCAGGATCAATGTTTCCACGTTGCTGAGTGCTTGGCGCCCTTTGGTGGTTGTCATTAACAACCCCAAGCTTTCGGGCGTGGTGATCAGAATATCCGGCGGTTTTCTCAGCATACGCTGTCGATCGCCCTGGGAGGTGTCGCCCGAGCGAGTTTGAACACGCAGTGCAGGTAACTCGTAGCTCTGCTCCAGCGTCTGTATCGGGTCTATTAGGTTGCGCTGAATATCATTATTGAGTGCCTTCAGCGGTGAAATGTAGAGCACCTTAGTCTGCCCAGATTGGTAATGGCCGGAGGCGAATTGACTCAGCGACCACATAAAGGCGGTGAGCGTTTTACCACTACCAGTAGGGGCGGTAATTAAAGCGTTGTGACCCGCAACTATGACCGGCCAGCTGGCCTTTTGTACCTCTGTGGGTGTTGAATATTGGTCTTCAAACCAAGTGTTTATTGAGTGATGAAAAGGTAATGAACTAGACATTCACCGATTACAGCAGATTTCGGTTTATCATGCTGCTTTTCTCGATGGACATGATCATGTTGGCAGTGTTGTCTAGCTTGCGGACGATTATTTGTATGGGTGTTGCCATTCTTGTCTGGTATCTATTTGTGGTGATCTTGAAAACACCGCAAACTTTCGTGGGCGTACTTTACCCTGTGTGGATAGGTGGCTTATTAGGTGGTGTGATAGCGGTAGTGTTCTCGCCGCGCCAGGGTTTGGGCATGGCGGCCACCAGCGGAGTGCTGCTAGCCATAGGCTTTCTCTGGTGGAATCATGTCTATCTAGGCCTCAGCGTGGGTACTAATACCTTTATCACGCTATGGCCCGTCTGGTTCCCGCCAGCTTTCTACGTGGGTGCCTATGGCTATTTGAATTTCTTGATTTCGCGGGTCAAACATTAATGGCCGACGCATCTGAAGTCAGTGAGTTTTTGCGTCCTGGGCAACGCATTTTTGTGGCCGGAAGCAGCAATGAGCCAACTGCCTTGCTGGCGCACTTGAGTACACAGCGATTGCCTAGCGACCTGGAATTTATTCAATTTCCACTCGCAGGCTTCAACGACACGGATTTCACTCAGTTTGAACCCACCGCTTGCGTGACGACATTTTTCATGACGGGTACGTTGCGCGAGGCTGATCAAGGGCGGGTACATTACCTCCCCATGCAAATGCGCTGGGTCTATGACTACCTTGCACAGAATGTAGATGTGGCGCTAATCCAAGTGGCTTATAACGCGAGTGGCGAACTTTGCCTAGGTCCTAACGTAGACTTTGCAGGCGCCGTGCTGGGGCATACGCAGACAGTCCTAGCGGAACTGAACCGAGCGATCGTCGCGCCTGCAGGAGCACCCAGAATTGAGCAGAGTCGAATTGATTTCTTGTATGAAAGCCACCGGCCGTTGGCCACGCTGGCGCCGCCTAAGCTTGACGAAACGACGCTTAAAATTGGCGCCTATGTGGCAAGTTTGATTCAAGACGGCGATTGTTTGCAGACCGGTATCGGGGCAATTCCTGCGGCGGTTTTGCAACACCTGACCGATAAAAATGACTTAGGCATGCATGGTGGCCTTATCGACGATGGTGGCATGGCATTAATCCAAGCGGGCAATATGAACGGCCGTGCGAAGCCAGTTGATACGGGCATGCACGTTACTGGCATGGCGCTGGGTAGCGAAGACATGATGGCCTGGTTGGCGGTCACCCCGGCTGTCGTGTTTCGTGGTGCAAACTACACTCATGAGGTCGCGGCGATTCAACAACAACCAAATTTTGTGTCGATAAACTCTGCGGTTGAAATCGACCTGTTCGGTCAGATTAATGCAGAATTTGTCGGCGGCAAACAAATTTCTGGTACCGGTGGTTCGGTGGATTTCATGCGCGGTGCCAAGGCATCTGCTGGTGGGCGATCTATTATTGCGATGACCGCTACTGCTCGCAAGAACTCTTTGTCTCGCATCGTCACCCATGTAGATATGGTCACCGCTTTGCGTACAGATATAGATATTGTGGTGACTGAATTTGGTATTGCTAAAATTAAGAACCTGCCGAATCGGGCTCGGGCAGAAGCCCTGATTGACATTGCAGCGCCTCAATTTCGCGACGAACTGTGCGATAGCTTGCGATAAGCGCCGTGGATCGCGTATGGCGTGTGCGCTGATTCACGAATTTGCATTGCCGTTCGGACGCGGAGGTCTAGGCTTTATTAGAATAGACCTTCGATGGATTCGAGATAAGGATAACTCACGCCATGGATTACGTTGGCATCGACCCCGCAGTTGGGCTGGAGTGCTCAAGCTGCAAACACATTTCACGCCTACCCTATAGTGATCTACTAAATCGTGTGATGGAAGAAATTCAGGTTCACTGCGAAGGTTGTGAGCGCACGATGCTGCATGACTGGACCACAGTGAATGTGGTGCAAAATATCATCCGCAAACGTCTTAGGCAGGCGAATGAAGACAAAGCAAAACGCAGCGTCGCCAACGGATAATTTACCTAAGCAGTGTTCTACGCTGCTAGCAGGTTAAGAAAAAAAGCATATTCCTCTGCGAGTTCCCGCAGCGCTTCAAAGCGGCCGGATTGCCCGCCGTGACCAGCACCCATATTTGTTTTTAATACTAGAATAGTGTTGTCGGTTTTTACTGTGCGTAGCTTAGCCACATATTTGGCGGGCTCCCAGTAGGTCACTCTGGGGTCGTTGAGACCTGCAGTGACCATCATGGGTGGGTATGCGCCTCGTGCCAGTTGATCGTAGGGTGAATAAGACGCTATGTGGTGAAATGCTGCTGGGTCATGAATTGGGTTACCCCATTCTGCCCATTCTGTTGGTGTCAGTGGCAATGTTTCATCAAGCATGGTGTTTAGTACGTCCACGAAGGGTACATGTGCGGCAACCGCGCCCCATAGTTCGGCTGCTTGGTTGACCACAGCGCCCATCAGTTCTCCTCCCGCGCTGCCGCCAGCAATGGCGATCTTACCGCTGCTGGTATACTTCAGCTCGATCAAATGTCGTGCGGTATCTACAAAATCGTTAAAGGTGTTGGTACGTTTATCTAGCTTGCCTTGTGTGTACCAGTGGTAGCCTAAGTCGTCGCCACCGCGAATGTGTGCAATGGCGTAAACGAAGCCTCGCTCAAGCAGCGAAATGCGGGACGATGAAAAATACGGTGTAATTGCATGCCCATATGCACCATAGCCGTACAGATACAACGGTGCGCTGCCATCAAGTGGAGTGTCGCGATGATGTACTAAGCTAACAGGTATGTGCACACCGTCGCGGCTGGGTACAGATAGCCGGGTGGTGATAAAACTACTTGCTTCGTAGCCACTGGGTATTTGTTGGACTTTGCGCGTCATCAGCGTGTGACTTGCTATTTCGTAATCATATATGGTGTTGGGTGTGACCATAGAGGTGTAGTGCAGGCGCAAGTGCTCAGCTTGAGTGTTTGGCATAGCGCCAATGCTAACGTCATAGGCGGGTTCTGGAAAAACAACATAGTGGCTATTGTCTGCCCGGTCTATGAGACGAATTTGCGCTAGTCCCTCTATTCGCTCCTCGATGACCACGTAGTCGTCTAAGACTAAATGATCCGTTAGATACTGGTGTTCGCTACCAGCTTGCCATAGCTGCCAATGTTGCTGCTCTGGTTGATCTTCACGTGTGCGAAACAGGTCGAAATTCTGCTGGCGTAGATTGCTACGAATAAAAAACTCACCACTTGATGAGGCGGGCGAAGATGCTGGTGAAGGTGATGCTGCGCGCCGATGATCCACGTAGTACTCGACGCTCTCCGCTCTTGGCGACATAAGCTTAGGTTGCTCGCTAAGGTTCTCACGCGGCAGCAGATACACTTCGTTACTTGTATGTGCGCCACTGATGATCATCGCAAAAATTTCAGATTGGCTGAGCGCTAAACTGACGCGAAAGGCGCTGTCGGCTTCCTCATATATCAGGGCATCTGCGGCGTGCTGAGCACCGCTTGGTTTTTCGTCTTCTGCATGTAACAGCCGCTGAAAAACTTGCAGTGGCTGCCACTGATCGTTGAGAACAACATACAGAAAGGCGTCGCTGCTTGCGTTCCAAATTGGGTCGTCGATAGTGTTTGGAATGGCTGGCATTTGCGCATCACCTGTGGTGATGTCTATGCAATGTAAAACATACCGTTCGCTGCCATCTGTATCGACGCTGTAAGCGAGTTTAGTTGTGTCTGGGCTGATAGACAGTGCGCCAAGATCGAAATACTCGTGGCCCTCAGCAAGAGTGCATTCGTCCAAAAGCAGTTGCCATTGTTGTGGCGTCTCCTGGCTTGCTCTATACCAACTTCTATATTGTGCACCGGTAACGAACCGCCACTGATACCAATAACCATTCTTAAGATAAGGCACACTTTCATCTTCCGCCGGAATGCGGTCTTTGAGCTCGCTAAAAAGTTCATTCACTAACGGTTGAATTGGCGCCATGTAGGCATCAAAAAACACATTTTCGGATTTGAGGTAGGCTAAAATTTCGGTGTTGTTGACCTCTGGGTAATTTTCGTCCCGCAGCCAATGGTAAGGGTCTTCAATGGTGGTGCCATGCAAGGTAAAACTGAAAGGCTTTGCGGCGGCCATGGGCGGCTTCGGAAGTTCTGGCATGGGTTCTAAAGGCCTTAATTGGTGGCGAAATTTTACGTGCGAGGGAGGCTGAGCAAGCATTCCCTAATGAAGCCGGAAACGCAAACCTCTACACTGGCAAAGAATGTGGATATCTATCTAGAAATAGATCCAATAAAAATTACGGTGGGGGTTATAAAATGTGTGGTCGTTTCAATATTACCTCAGACCCACTGTCGCGGTTTCTCATGGATCTATTTGGTATTCATTATCCGGGTCAAGATAACTTCAACCTCGCCCCTACAGAAACAGTTCATGTGCTGCGCATAGCAGACGACGGCACGCCGCAAATAACCCCCATGCGGTGGTGGTTAACACCATTTTGGGCGAAAGAACTGACCACAAAGTACAGCATGTTCAATGCTAAATCTGAAACGGCTGCTAAGAGCCCGGCCTTCAAGACGCCTTATCAACGGCGTCGATGTGTTGTACCCATTACTGGGTTTTATGAATGGTGTCGCCAGAAAAATCAAAAGTTGCCATATTTTATCACGGCTCAAGATAGCGATGGTTTGCTACTCGCGGGTCTATGGGACAGCTGGCACAACAAAGAGGCAGATGAAGAGATTTTGAGTTTCACAATTTTAACCACCGCAGCCCATGGCGAAATGTCAGCTATTCATCATCGCCAGCCTATTTTTCTGACCCAGGCTGAGTCTAGATTTTGGCTTGATATGGACATGCCCACGTCTGAGCTTGAATATCTATTCGGGCCGCGATTGCCTGTTGCACTTGATGCCTCACCAATATCTACTCATGTTAATAATGCGCGACACAAAGATGCTCGCTGTACACATCCGACGGGTGAGTCGCTGCTAATGCCCATAGGATGAAAGAATGGAATTAGATAAGGAATAAGGGATTGTTGGTTTGTAAAGGTAAATGGTTTGGCAAGGGTAGCCTGTTGGTAGAAGGCGCAAGTCTTGGTGATGACCTGCAGGTTGATCTGGATATTTCTGAAGACGAAGGCGGTATGACGTTAGCTGGTAGTTTGCTGGGCGATTTTACTGGTGATGTGTCTATTCGTATTGCACCGAATGAGGTGGGTACTTATATCATTGATGCAATGGTGGGGGCGGTATCGTTAGATGGTGTGGCGAAAATGGAGAGTGAGCCAAATCTAGGTTTATTTTGGAACCAAGGGCAAACGCAAAGTGTGTCGGTTGCCTTATTCCAGACGGACAATGGCATAGGTTGTCGCGGATTTTGGCACGAGGGCGGCAAAACTCGCACCTGGGAAATTCTATTTCAACTGAAACAGCAAGTGGTTAGTGGCGATAATATTATTTCTTTAGCAAAGCACCGGCGTTAGTGCGCGCTATTGCTGTGGCAGGAATGCACCAACAGGCACGTCAGCGCCATTCACCGTTAGTTGGCCTTGGTCATAGTGAGACTTAAGGGTGTAGTTGGAACCATCTTCAATCAGCAAGCCTTGACCCACCAGTGTGGCCAAGACCAATGGTGCTTGTGCCGTAGCTATTTTAGTGAGTTCACCATTGTCAATTTTTGTGTCCTGCGGTGCGCCTGCGAGAAGTTGTAGTTTGAGTCGCGGGATGGCCCAAGTTGTAGCTAGATCTTTGTCTATGGAGAGATCTGCACTAACGACAAATATGCTGGCAAAAAA
>Ga0256847_1001681_pt1 | contig 10823 bp, 6 predicted proteins | sample TeddybearmetaG_FD_189099 | JGI IMG/M metagenome (GOLD analysis project Ga0256847, IMG submission 189099) | Hydrothermal vent microbial communities from East Pacific Rise, Pacific Ocean - Teddybear | ecosystem: Environmental > Aquatic > Marine > Hydrothermal vents | place: Pacific Ocean: East... | reverse complement strand
CAAATGCTGTTTCCAAATGATACAATGGTGAGCGCCCAGAAAGTGTATCAAGCACCAATCCCAAGAAAATAATGCCGGGTTCAACATTCATTTCTATCGGAACCAGCTGATTAACGATCTCAACCAAGCGTAAGTTACGCAAATAACAGGCGACAATCGGCAAGTGATCGAGCTGTGCTACGCTGATCTGATCGGTTGTTACCTGATTATTTCCTTTTAGATCCTGATCGTCTATATGTGCTTCAAATGGTATTGCCATGAGATCCCTCTACAAAAAAAAGAAAAATCATCACGAGCCAGGCCACTGGCGCGGATTCTGGCATATTTTTAAGGAAACGTCTCACTATTTATTTTGCTATGGGAACGGTGACACTCTATACTGCGGCCATTCATGTTTTTTGTTGGATTTTGGAGCAATATGAACGGCAGATATTGAATTTTATTTATTAGTAATATTGCAATTTAAGTGATAATTAATTTATAATTGCCGTATTTCATTTGTTTTGGGTGCGGAATGTCCGACTCAAGGTCACCCCTCGCTGAATATCATGGGCCTGAAAGTGGTGATGATAATCCCCTGAAACTTGTTCGGGAATGATGTTGTTACTTAATAACCAAATCGATATCACCGGATTCAGATGCTGATATCGCCCACCTTGCTGCAATTGCGTTTGATAAACATGGCTCCAAGTATACAACATGCGATGTTTGAGTGTCGGGAAGGATGAGGTTTGGATTTCTATTTGGTAGATCTTGCCCTGATTATCGGTGGCTTTAACGTCCACAATGGTATCTTTTGCCCTCAGATAATCTTTTGCGTTGTACGGATTTTTGAGGACGACGGAGTCAATCTTGTGCGCCCCTGATAAATTCAGCATGGCGTTTAAAAAATGGATCAGCACCGGTTCATGGCTTTCAGACCCTAAAATGGCTTTGAACACACAATCGATGGTGGGGTTGATAAAGTGAATCATAAACAGCTCATCATTAATCGCGCTTTTTTGCAGTTACTTTTGTGAATGGCCTGCCCATCACTAATCACTCATTCTGCGCTTCGCTGGCATCAATCCCGTGCAACTTCAGTAAGGCCTTCAATTTCGCATTTTCTGTGAGCGCTTGTTTTGTCTCTTTTTGCTTCTGCGCTGTTGCCTCTAACGCTTGTTCTTTGGCTTGTCGCTCCTGCGCTATGGCCTCTAACGCTTGCGCTTTTTCCTCTAGGGCCACTTCCAAATCATACGCAATGGTATTTTCCTGTAGGATATATGCCTTACGCGCTTGATACAGATCGTAATTCTCTTCCTGGTCTGAAAACTGCTTTAATGTGTCCATCGCTTGCACCATTACCTTTGATCTTTTCAGCACGTCTGGCGGGCTGTCTGCATTAATGTTGCTGCCTTCTTTGAAAAAATATAGCCATTGCTGTTTCGGCGTGCTGACCGTTGTGGCTTGCCATTTCGGCAGTTCAACCATATGGATATTAAAGTGATCACTCAAGGTCACCCCTCGTTGAATATCATGGGCCTGAAAGTGGTGATGATAATCCCCTGAAACTTGTTCGGGAATGATGTTGTTACTTAATAACCAAATCGATATCACCGGATTCAGGTGCTGATATCGCCCACCCTGCTGCAATTGCGTTTGATAAACATGGCTCCAAGTATACAGCATGCGATGTTTGAGTGTCGGGAAGGATGAGGTTTGGATTTCTATTTGGTAGATCTTACCCTGATTATCGGTGGCTTTAACGTCCACAATGGTATCTTTTGCCTTCAGATAATCTTTCGCGTTGTATGGATTTTTCAGAACCACCGAGTCAATTTTGTGTACCCCCGATAAATTCAGCATGGCGTTTAAAAAATGGATCAGTACCGGTTCATGGCTTTCAGACCCTAGAATGGCTTTGAACACACAATCGATGGTGGGGTTGATAAAGTGAATCATACACCACTCATCATTAATCGCGTTTTTTGCGGTTACTTTTGTGAATGGCGCGCCCATCAACCGCCAATGCCGCTTCGTGCACCGCTTCGGATAACGTCGGGTGCGCGTGCATGGTGCGGGCTAAATCTTCTGCACTGGCAGAAAAAGCCATGGCCAGCACCGCTTCGGTAATCAACTCGGAGGCCGATGGCCCAATAATGTGCACTCCCAAAATACGATCCGTCTGCCGATCCGCGAGTATTTTAACCAACCCGGCGGTTTGGCCTAACGCTTGCGCACGACCGACCGCCGCAAACGGAAAAGCCCCCGAGGCATAATCTCGACCGGTGGCTTTCAAGGATTCTTCAGTTTCACCCACCCAAGCAATTTCCGGGTGGGTATACACCACCGAAGGAATGCTCGTGAGATCCAACGCACTGGCTTGGCCGTTAATGGTTTCCGCAACCGACATACCTTCTTCTGAGCCTTTGTGCGCCAGCATCGGGCCACGCACCAAATCGCCGATGGCATACACACTCGGCAAGTTCGTCCGACAATATTCATCCACGTGCACAAAGCTGCGTTCATCCAGCAACAGTTCAGCGTTTTGGCTGGATAAACCCTGGCTGTTGGGAACACGCCCCACCGCCACCACCAGTTTATCCACCACGCATTGCTGCTCCCCTTGGCTGTTTTGGTAAGCAATGGTCACACCGCCAGCCCCCACTGAGGTGTTCATTACACGTGCCCCCAGATCAATCTGTAAGCCTTGCGCACGCGATTGTTTTAACGCTTCACGTGCGACTTGTTGGTCCACCATCGGCAGAAAAGTCTCTTGCGCTTCCAACAAGATCACCTCCGACCCTAACCGGTTCCACACACTGCCGAGCTCTAAACCAATCACACCGGCACCAATGATGCCCAATTTTTTCGGCACGTGTGTAAAGGCTAACGCACCGGTGGAATCCACAATGTGGGTGCCATCGGTGGTGGCGATATCCAGCTCAATCGGGCGTGAACCGGTGGCTAAAATCACGTATTCGGCGGTTAGGGTGCTTTCTGCTCCGTCATGCGGGGTGAATAAGACGCGCTGTTGCTCTAAGAGCTTGCCATGGCCTTTAAACCAGGTGATGTTGTTGTGTTTGAATAAGCCTTGGATGCCTTGCGTGAGCTGTTGGGTGATGCGGGTTTTACGCGCCATCATGGTGTTCAGATCCAGCGACACATCGCCCACCAGAATGCCAAAATCGGCCAAACCATGTTTTGCTGTATGATATTGCTCTGAAGCATCCAATAATGTTTTCGAGGGGATGCACCCCACATTCAAACACGTGCCACCCAAGGCGGGTGTATCACCATTGCGCCACGCATCGATACAGGCCGTCTTCAAGCCAAGTTGGCTACAACGAATGGCGGCAACATAACCAGCAGGGCCAGCACCGATGACAATTACATCAAAAGCATTGCTCATGTGGGTGATTCCTTGCTTAAACTTGCAACAAAATGCGTGCAGGGTCTTCCAGAGATTGCTTGATCATCACCAGGAATTGCACTGCTTCACGGCCATCAATAATGCGATGATCATACGATAAAGCCACGTACATAATCGGGCGAATGACGATCTCGCCGTCTTCGACCACTGGCCGCTGTACAATGTTGTGCATCCCCAGAATGGCGCTTTGTGGTGGGTTTAAGATGGGCGTGGAGAGCATGGAACCAAAGGTGCCGCCGTTGGTGATGGTGAAGGTGCCCCCGGTGAGGTTTTCATAACTGAGGCGGCCTGCTTGAGCATCGGTGGCATAATCCACGATGCTTTGTTCAATCTCGGAAAAGGATAAATCTTCGGTGTTGCGTAAGACCGGCACCACCAATCCTCGTGGTGAGGAAACCGCAATGCCAATGTCAAAAAATCCATGATAAAGGATGTCTTGGCCATCAATTGAAGCATTCACAATCGGGAATTTTTTTAACGCTTCGGTACACGCTTTCACAAAAAACGACATAAACCCCAATTTGGTGCTGTGTTGTTTTAAAAAGGCGTCTTTATACCGCGTTCTTAAGTCCATCACCGGTTTCATGTTAATTTCATTGAAGGTGGTGAGCATGGCCGCAGATTGCTGCGCTTGCACCAAGCGTTCCGCAATACGTGTGCGCAAACGCGTCATCGGCACACGCTGTTCTGGGCGGTTTTGTCCATTCAGGGTAGCCGCTGCACTCACCGGTGCCTGTTTCACCTCTCGCGTCGGTGCCGGTGTTGATTTGGGTGTATGGCTCTGGGTAACCGCATTGAGCACATCTTCTTTGGTTAAGCGCCCCTGTTTACCGGTCGCGCTGATCTGGGCCGGGTCTAGTGTGGGGTGTTCTTGTAACAATCTGCGCACGGCCGGACTTAACGGGATATCACTGGCCGCTTCAGGTATGGGGGCTGCGGCAACGGCGTCAGGTTCGACCGCTTGCCGCTCAATTTCCGCTAAGACTTGACCGGCGGTGACCGTGGTGCCCCCCTCAATGAGGATGTTACGCAAGATACCTGCGTGGGGTGCAGGCACCTCCAAGACAACTTTATCTGTTTCGAGATCAACAAGATTATCATCTTGTTGAATGTGATCGCCCACGTTTTTATGCCACGTGATTAAAGTCGCATCCGCGACCGATTCGGGGAGATTGGGAACGAGAACCTGAGTGCTCATGCTGGATATCCTTCTTCTTCTTTTTGATCAAGCTGTAACGCTTGTCGGATGACTTGTGTTTGCTGAGCCACATGGCGGTGGTGGCTGCCGGTGGCCGGTGATGCTGCGGTGGGTCGCCCGGCATAGTGTAAGGCTAAGGTATACTGCGCAATGTAGGGCTTGAAGCGAAATTTGATTTGATCCCAGGCCCCTTGATTTTTCGGTTCTTCTTGGCACCACACCAATTTTTCCGCATTCGGATAACGCGCAATGATGCGATCCAAATCCTGCGTTGGAAAGGGGTATAACTGCTCTAAACGAATCAAGGCGATGTTTTTAATGGCATGCTCTCGCCGCACACTTAACACCTCATAAAAAATCTTACCTGAGCACAAGACCAGTGTTTTCACCTCGGCGGGTATTAACTCGTCCACTTCATCTAACACCGGGTAAAACTGGCCCTCAGACAACGTTTCCAGGGTCGACACGGCCATCGGGTTGCGTAACAGACTTTTCGGGCTCATGACGATTAAAGGCTTGCGGTAGGTGCGCACCATTTGTCGACGCAACATGTGAAACACTTGCGCCGGAGATGATGGCACACAGACTTGAATATTTTTTTCCGCACACAGTTGTAAGTACCGCTCTAAACGCGCCGAAGAATGCTCTGGGCCTTGGCCTTCATAACCATGCGGTAAGAGCATGGTTAAACCACATAAACGCCCCCATTTAGATTCCCCTGAACAAATGAATTGGTCAATCACCACTTGCGCGCCATTGGCAAAGTCCCCAAATTGACCTTCCCAAATCACCAATGAGTTCGGGGATTTTGTGGCATACCCAAATTCAAAGCCCAATACGGCTTCTTCCGACAAAAAAGAGTCGATCACCAAAAAGTTGCCTTGTGCCTCATCGCAGTGTTGCAACGGCACATAACGCTCACCATCTTGTTGGTTATGCAGCACCGCATGGCGGTGAAAAAAGGTGCCTCGGCCTGAGTCTTGGCCCGATAAACGCACCGGATACCCTTCTTCTAATAAAGTCGCGTAAGCCATGGTTTCAGCAAAACCCCAATCAATCGGCATCGCACCGGCGGCCATTTTACGCCGCGAATCCATGATTTTTTGCACACGGGGGTGCAAGCTGAAATTGGCTGGAATTTGTAATAAACGTTCGGACAATGTGCGAATTTTTTGTAATGGCACACAGGAGTCGTAGGCTTCATGCCACTGTCGTTTGAAAAAGGGCGTCCAATCCGCCGTGTAAGGCGCTTGATAACGGGCCAACGGCCTAGCCACGGATTTCCCATGCTCGACCCGCTCACGATAGCGTGCCACCATATCGGCGGCTTGCTCCACCGTCACCACCTGTTCATCCACCAGTTTTTGCGTGTATAACGCCAGTGTGGTCGGTGTTTGACGAATTTTGTGGTACATCTGGGGTTGTGTGGCAGCGGGTTCATCCGCTTCATTGTGTCCATGGCGGCGATAACACACCATGTCGATGACCACATCGGTGGCATATTCAACACAATAATCTAAAGCCAAGCGGGTCACGAATACCACCGCTTCTGGGTCGTCACCATTGACATGAAAAATCGGCGCTTGCACCATCTTGGCGATGTCCGTGCAATACATTGTGGAGCGCGCATCCATCGGGTTACTGGTGGTGAAACCGATGCGGTTATTGATCACAATATGCACCGTGCCGCCGGTCGAGAAGCCCCGCGTTTGGGACATATTTAAGGTTTCCATGACCACGCCTTGGCCCGCAAAAGCCGCATCCCCATGGATCAAAATGGGCAATACTTCGCGCCCGGCTTTATCCCCTCTCTGCTGTTGTCTGGCGCGCACAGAGCCTTCAATCACCGGGTTAATGATTTCTAAATGGGACGGGTTAAACGCCAAAGCCAAATGCAACGGCCCACCTGGGGTATCCACATCACAAGAAAAACCTTGGTGGTATTTAACATCCCCTGAACCGCTGTGTTTTTGGGGGTTTTTGCCTTCAAATTCTTGAAACAGTAGCTCGGGTGGTTTGCCTAAGGTGTTAATCAAGACGTTTAAGCGGCCCCGATGGGCCATGCCCAAAACCACTTCTTTGGTGCCTTGTGCGCCGGCTTGCTGAATCAATTCATCCAATAAGACAATCAGGCTTTCCCCGCCTTCCAGGGAGAAGCGTTTTTGGCCGACGTAACGTGTGTGTAAATATTTTTCAATGCCTTCTGCAGCCACCAATTTTTCCAAGGTGTGGCGTTTTTCGGCATCGCTGAGGTTGGGCTCAGCGCGGGATTCTTCTAAGCGTTTTTGAATCCAACGTTTGTTTTGTGTGTCGGTAATGTGCGCATATTCTGTGCCAACGCTACCGCAATAACTGGCGTCAACCAGGGCTAAAATGTCACGCAGGGCTAAACGCTCGGGTGCGAATAAAGAGCCGGTATTGAACAATACGTCCATATCCAGCTCGCCCAAGCCGTGAAATTCGGGTGCAAGATCCGGCACCGGGGGGCGTTCACATAATTCAAGTGGGTCTAATTTGGCGTGCTGCTGGCCACGTAATCGATAGGAGTTAATCAGGCGTAACACTGCCGCTTGTTTTTCTGCGGCCAGTGGGGGTAAACAATTCGCCGTGCTCGCGTGGCCGTGTTGACCGGCCAAACGCGCGAAAGATTCGATGACTGCAGAGTGCGCGGTGTCCAGTTGATGTACATCGCCGTCTTCTTGGATGCGGTCAAAATAGTCCCGCCATTTGCCATCGATGGTGCTGGGTTCTTTTAAATATTGCTCATATAAGCCTTCGATAAAGGCCGCATTGCTGCCATAAATCGCGGAGTTTTCTATCAGTTGATCAAGTTTTTTGGTCATAAATCATTTCCCTTATCCACAGCATAGTCTATAGAGACTCGCTGTGTGGGCTTTATTGCGCCTGGGCTTTTAAGTGAAACCGCAGTTTCTTCGCCAGGACTTTAACCCGCGGACCAAAAATGATGAAGGTTTGTTGCGTCTGATACGTGTTGACGATTTGATCCAGATTGGCCGAGGTATTAAACACATTCGCCCGCACCAACATGGAGATGGGCTCACCCGCCGGGGAATATTCGATTAACGCCACATCCAGGTTGCTGCGGACAAAATGGTTGGCCGGTTTATCGACCTCGACATATCGGGTCAGCAGTTTATTCACCAATTTGCTTTGTGCATGTAACGCATGCCCACGGCGTAACACAAAAGCACGGTATCGTTGTGCAATTTCATCGTCACTCGAATCTGCATTTTTTTCGTAATCCGCCACCGCAGAAGACAACGCAAAATGGCGGATTTGGTGGGTATAACGGATAAAATCAGGGAAAACATCCACGCGGTATTTGGTGTTCTCAAAAATCCTCGGCAAGGGATAAAAACGTTGACCCAGCGCTGCATCTGCCGCGTCAATGTGCTGCATCGCTTCGGCGTGTTGTTTCACCGGATCCACTTTTTTTTCTGCCGTGCTGGCCAAACAACCGGCCAATAAACAGACCCCCAACACCATGAATCGCTTCATTCCCCTGCCCCCTCTGTTTGTTTACGTGATTCGGTCGTAATACCGCGCCCGATAAATACAACGCTTGTGCGCCCCTTGGTCTTTAAACGCCGTGCGGTTATGCAATACATTATTGCATAATAGAGCATCCCCGCAGGCGAGTTTTCCCTTGAACCGATAGGGGCAATGTTCGAATAAGTGATCCAAAAAAGCCAAGGCTTGTGTGACCACGGCTGAATCCTGCCAGTGAATGTTACGTTTGCGGTGGGAGTAACGCATGTGTAAGTGACCCCCTATCACCGAAAAAACCGGCCCGGCTTGATCCGGCCGCAAGCTGACCCCGTGTTCATCGATATGCGCCGGAATGGTGAGGACGTTTGGATCAGATAACGCGCGGATAAAGGCCGGATTTTCATCCCGCATCAGCAGGTACACCATTTCAGGGTCAAGCAAGGTATTCTCCCCCCCGTCATGCGCCGCTGCCACGCAATATAGAGCCATGGCGCGAATTTGTTGGTGTGCCGGATTGTAATACCCATCGGTATGCCAAGATAACGCTTTGTCCGTATACGGGATAAACGCCTGTTGCCGAGAGGGCTTAACCTGCACTTGTAAGGCGGTGATGGCATCGTCCTCCGCATACAGATTCGCATCCAAACGAGTTAAACCAAAGCCCGCACCGAGCTGCTGCAATAAAGTTTTGCTGGGTGGATTCGGGGCCGAGACGATGACCATGTTGGTTTTATCCACACAGGTTTTAATCGCGGTGCGCGATGCGTCCGATAGCTGCGTTAAATCCGCCAGCGAAACCACCAACTGTTCGAATGCAGTCGGGTAATCGGCCAGTTTATGTTGTTTCCAATGCGTGTAAGCCGCATCATCGTCTAATGAAAAAGGGTGATACACTGGCATACCAGCGTCCTTCTGCAAAGTCTTCATTCTCACATCGACACCGTTTTACGCAACACGCTTAATGGCGGCTGATTCAGCACTTGGTTTAACAGCCGAACGCTCATGCTTAACACCAACAACACGCCCAACACCGGCCCCGTGACCCATAACCACAGATGCCAATGCGGCACCAACTGGAATAGGTGGTGGTATAAAAACCAAGCACACACTTCCGCCCCGGCCGCCGCCAAGCCCCCCGCCAACAACCCCAACACCACCCACTCAACAAACAACATTCGCCGAATAAACGTGCGGCTGGCCCCAATCGACCGAATGATGGCAGCATGCAGCAGGCGCGCATCTTGGGTGGCTTGTAATGCGATGCTCAACACACACAAACTCGCCGCCAACACGAATAACGCCAAATACGCAATGGCGGCGGTGATTTGAGCAAAAATCGTGCGCACGGCTTGGATTAACGCATCAATTTCAATCAGCGTTAACGTTGGAAAGGTCGTCACCAAATCATTCAGGGCGTTTTTTTGATCCGCTGGCAGGTAAAAACTGGTGAGATAATTGACCGGAAAATCGTGCAGTGCCCCCGGCCGAAATAAGACATAAAAATTGGGTTGAAACGCATCCCATTGCACTTGCCGAATACTCGTGATGGTCGCTTCAATGGATTGCTCGGCAATTTGAAAACGCAGGCGATCCCCCAACACCAAACCCAACTGCTCAGCCAAAGTCGATTCCACCGAAATCACCGCCGTGGCCTCCGATGGCCCCCACCACACGCCACTTAATAAGTGATTATTCGCCGGTATCAGGTTCGACCAGGATAAGTTCAAGGCGCGGCGTAAGGCGTTATGTTGCTGCGCGTGTGCGGGTACTGCTTGTTGAATGGGCACCCCATTGTTGGCCATTAAACGGCCCCTGACCATTGGCATAAAAGGGCTTGGGGTGATGCCTTTCTGGGCCAAAAAGCGTTGCACATCGGCCACTTCATCGGGCTGAATGTTGAGTAAAAAATGGTTGTGTGCAGACGCCGGTAACCCCGCTTGCCAGTCGTCCAGTAAATCCATGCGAATCAACAACACCACCAACATAATCATCATCGCCAACGCCACGCTGATGATTTGCGTCATACTCGCGCCCCGCTGCCCCGAAATTTGCCGCAGCGTCTGCCGCAATGGGCCGGACACCCAGGGTAAAACCAACACACTCACGCGCAGTAAGACAAACACCAACACCGCCGAACAGCACAACATAAAACCACACACGCCGAGTAAAATCAGCGTGCTTTGGGCATTACCGGATAACCACCACATGAGCAATGCGATGCACAGTAACGTCAGCAAATACACCAAGCTTTGGCTCGCGCGCGGTTTCACCGCATGCCGCAAAACTTGGGTTGGGGGCACGTTTCTGAGTTGAATGGTGGTACACAAAGCAAAGCCAAATAATGTCACGCATGCGGTTAACAGGCCCACCAGTAAGGGTTCTGCATTGGGCAATGCCAGGGACACCGGCAACCAATCGGACAGCAAACCCAACAACAGGGCGGCCGAAACATAACCGATAAGGCCGCCGAGGACACTGGCACTGAGCGCCAGCATCAACAGTTGGATCACAAACACCCCAATGATGACGTTGGGCCTGGCCCCCAAACAGCTCAATAAAGCCGCCGTATCCGCATGCCGCAAACTATACCGATTGGCCGCAATGGCCACCGCCAACCCCGCCAGCAAAATACTGAATAAACTCGACAAGGCCAAATATTCTTCTGCTTTGGCCAACGTCGTTTGTAACGCTGGTGAGGCATTG
>Ga0256847_1001680_pt1 | contig 10828 bp, 8 predicted proteins | sample TeddybearmetaG_FD_189099 | JGI IMG/M metagenome (GOLD analysis project Ga0256847, IMG submission 189099) | Hydrothermal vent microbial communities from East Pacific Rise, Pacific Ocean - Teddybear | ecosystem: Environmental > Aquatic > Marine > Hydrothermal vents | place: Pacific Ocean: East... | reverse complement strand
CTTGTAATCGAAGCTGAAAAGCTAGCTGCAGATGGTGTTAAAGAATTGATACTTATTGCTCAGGATTTAACTTATTACGGGCTCGATTTATACAAAAAAAGAAACCTTGCCGAATTGCTTGAAAAGTTGGCAGAAGTTGATGGTATTGAGTGGATTCGTTTACACTATGCCTTCCCAACAGGCTTTCCAATGGATGTCCTTGATTTGATGAAGAAAGAACCTAAGATTTGTAATTATATCGATATTCCATTACAGCATATTGCCGATCCAATCTTAAAGTCGATGCGTCGCGGTACAACCGAAGCCAAAACAACTAAATTGTTGCAAGATTTTCGTGCTGCTGTACCAGATATGACAATACGTACAACACTCATCGTTGGATATCCAGGTGAAACTGAGGAAGATTTTCAAACACTAAAAAACTGGGTTGAGAAAATGCGTTTTGAGCGCTTAGGATGTTTTACCTACTCTCATGAGGAAAATACCCATGCCTATAATTTGGAAGATGATGTTCCCGAAGAAGTTAAAATGGAACGTGCCAATAAAATCATGGAAATTCAGTCTCAAATTTCTTGGGAACTAAACCAACAAAAAATTGGTAAAGAATTTAAAGTTGTGATTGATCGCAAAGAAGGAAGTTACTTCGTTGGTAGAACAGAATTTGATAGCCCCGATGTAGACAACGAAGTACTTATCAATGCAGAGTCTGGATACATCCGCACAGGTGAATTCGTAAATGTAAAAATCACCGCTGCTGAGGATTTCGACTTATATGCCGAATTAGCATAGAGATGGTTATTCAATCGGCTGTTAATCTTAGCTTAATTTACTTCAGAAGGAGCAGATAATTAACTAGCTTCGTTAGATGCCTAATTCTTTACTATTTATTCCAGATATCTCTGGCTTCACAGAATTCGTTCAGAATACTGAAATTGAACACAGCCGACACGTAATTGCGGAGCTTCTAGAAGTCCTTATCAATGCAAATACACAGGACTTACTTCTAGCCGAAATAGAAGGTGATGCGTTGTTTTTCTACAGAGAAAATTATACGCCTTCTCAAGAACAGCTATTGGCTCAATTCGAGAATATGTTTACGGCTTTTTATAGTCACTTAAAGATACTTGAGAAGAATCGGGTTTGTTCATGTAGTGCGTGTGCTACAGCGCCAAAGCTTCAATTGAAGATTGTGGCACATTCAGGGTCAGTGCAATTCATCGACGTTCATAATACCCATAAACCCTTCGGAGAGGCTGTAATAGTTGCGCATAGATTGCTTAAGAATTCAATAAATAGTGATAATTATGTGCTTATAAGTGGTGAGTTGGCTGATGGAATTGGGCTCTCTTCCGATTATAAAAGTATGCTTTTCCAATTCGAATCTGGCCAAGACACTTACGATTCCAAGGAAATTCAGTATCACTTTGCACAAATCGTTATCACTAATCTCAAATTAAAGTCCTTCCAAGAACCCAAGCATATTATGTTTAATTGCCCTCCAAACTTAGTTTTTGAAAAGCAATTTCCAGTTTCTGCATCCGAGCTCCTAGAGAAAATCACGAACTACAAATACCGTCATGATTGGGTAGATGGTGTAGATGAATTTATATATGATGAAGATGAGGTCACACGCCTTGGGACAGAACATACCTGCGTAATTAATGGCAAACATTTAGATTTTATCACCGTGAGTAAAAAAGGGAAGCCTGGTCAAATTGTATATGGAGAGCTCACTAAAAGTGTACCGATTGCTGACGAAGTATATCAGTTTTATATCTTAACTCCAATTGATGGGCAGAACTGCGTCCTGACACTAGAAGTCTTTTGGCGTTCTAAATCACCCATAAAGAAGCTTCTAATGACGTTTTTTGGTAAACCAAGCTTTAAAAAGAGTGCAAAAAAAGGGCTTGAGGCCTTGCTTGTTTTTTCTCAAAAAAAATGACCTCTTTGCTCGTGAAATTGATAACTTTGAGTTGTCTAAAATTACCGCTATGTACCGACTCATTTATTTCTCCATATTTGTTTTCTTGTTGAGCGCTTGCAAAAGTGACAAAAAAACAGAGCTTCCTATTTCCGAAGAACCCATTGAAGTTGTTCAATCTATCGATAATCCTTCACAAAATAATAGTGAACTTCCTAGATTATTCAGTAATGGAAAAGAACTTTTCTTCTCTTGGATAGAACGTCGGGACTCCATAGATGTTTTGTATTATGCCAAGTACAATAAAGATAAATGGTGGGACGAAACCGAAGTGATTCATGGCGACGATTGGTTTACAAACTGGGCAGATTTCCCAGCTATTGCTGAAAGCAACGGAAACATTCTCACTAGTTTTCTTCAAAAATCCGCACCAGATACCTACACGTATGATGTAAAATTAAATTTATATCAGGCGGAATCACAAACCTCCATAAACAACTTTATTTTACATAATGACGGTACTAAAAGTGAACATGGATTTGTTTCCATGCTCCCGTCAGGAGAGGATCAGTTTTTCGTGACTTGGCTTGATGGTCGGCTCACGGCAGGAGGACATGGAGATCATGATGCCCATGGTTCTGGAGGAGCTATGACATTACGTGCAGCTTATGTTGCTTCGGATGGCGAGATTTTCAATGAGGAAGAATTGGACAATAGAATCTGTGATTGTTGTCAAACAAGCGCAGCAATGACCCCAAATGGACCCGTAGTTGTGTACAGAGATAGAAGCGAAAACGAAGTACGAGATATTTCAATTGTACGCAGGATGGGAGGTTCTGGATGGAGTGAACCTATGACTGTTTATGAGGATAATTGGGAAATTGATGGTTGTCCAGTCAACGGCCCCTCCATTGATGCTATTGGTAACAATCTTGCAGTTGCTTGGTTTACAGTAACTGAAGGAATGCCTAAAGTCCAGGTGGCTTTTTCAGAGGAAGGTGGTTTTGGCATGCCAGTTCGAATTGATGCTCATGACGCGATCGGGCGAGTGGATATCGTGATGCTCTCAGAAAGCGAAGCAGCGGTTAGCTGGATGGAGAACATTGGTGATGAAGCGGCCGTTCAACTAATGAAAGTAAATAGTGATGGTACAAAGTCTGAACCAATTACAATTGCAAAAACCAGTCCCGAAAGAGCTAGCGGATTTCCACAAATAGAATTATTGCACGGGAAGATATATGTAGCTTGGACTTCGGTGGGAGTTGATGACTTAAAAACTATTGAAATGGCTAGTGTCAAAATTGAAAATCTATAAAGGATAGTTTTATATCTTTATTCGGCTAAATAACGTGGGTAGATGCACAAAAAAATAGATATTTTAAACATTGGATTGGTCGTCATATCATTGATTATCGCTGTCAATATTCCGTTTAAGTTGTTTATTTTTTCCTATGCAATATTAGGTCCGCTACACTATCTCACTGAGATTAATTGGCTTAAGGATAAAAACTATTTTGTCTCTTCGAATAGTAAGTGGATTACCGTTTTTATTGCGTTCGCAGTGCTTCTTTCTGTATATCCTATTTATAAAATTATTGATTATACGGTCACCAATTCATTTTTGGAAGGTGTAATAGCCGTCATGAAGAAATCACATGTACTTTTACTAACTGGCTTTCTTTTCGCTATTGGTTTGATTTTCATTCGTAAAAGAGTACATCTTTTTGTAATGCTTGCTGCGAGCTTCCTTTTATCGTTAACACTATTTTATTTTTTACCCGCTGAAGTATTTTTTATCAGTCTTTTTCTTCCAACCATTGTGCATGTGTACATATTTACACTATTGTTTATGTTATACGGAAGTGCTAAATCCCAAAGCAAGTTTGGCTATATGGCGGCTGGGTTTCTATTGCTAGTCCCTTTCGTTATAATATTTATGCCCGTTGATCCAATGACATACGCGGTAGACAAACAAACGGCAACAATTTATTCGGAAAGCGGTATGCTATTAGTCAATGCAACTATCACTAAAATGTTTGGAGGTTTTGTAGATGGACAATTTAACGCTAGAACCGCAATTGCCATGAAGGCTCAAATTTTTATTGCCTTTGCATATACCTATCATTATCTCAACTGGTTTTCGAAAACATCTATTATAGGTTGGAAAAATGCACTCACAAAGCGAAAATCAGCTTACATCTTGATTATGTGGATTGCGGCCGCAGGATTGTATACCTACGATTTCTATACAGGTTTAGTGGCATTATATTTCCTGAGCATGCTACACGTGTTTTTTGAGTTCCCGCTAAACGTAATTACCATTAAGGAACTTTTAAAACTCAAGAAACCCAAACCTGCTGCAACCTAAATCCAACCCTTGAATAGGACGTTATTAGTAATTGGTCATACACTGCCAGAACCTGCAACCACGGCCGCTGGAAGTAGAATGATGCAATTATTGGAATTGTTCATTCAGAATGAATATGCGATTAGTTTTGCAACTACAGCCAGCGATTCAGAGAAAGCAGAAGATCTTTTTAATTATGGAATCAAGACCGAAAACATAGCGCTGAACAATAGTTCTTTTGATTTTTTTATTGCTGAATTAAACCCAGCGATAGTCTTATTTGATAGATTTATCACTGAAGAACAATTTGGTTGGCGTGTTGCTGAACAATGCCCAAATGCATTACGGATTTTAGACACCGAGGATCTACATTTCCTTCGGAAAGCAAGGCAAGTAGCTGTGAAAGAGCAAGTGGCTATTCAAGAAGCCAATTTGCATACTGAAACGGCGAAACGTGAAATTGCAAGTATTTTCAGATGTGATCTAAGTTTAATTATTTCCGAAGTAGAAAAAGAACTGCTAGAGGAAACATTCGAAGTTCCTAGCGTGCTTTTACACTATCTGCCTTTTTTAGTTGACCCTATTTCCGAAGAAGAACGCAACCAACTACCTAAATTTGATGAACGAATTGATTTTGTAACCGTCGGAAATTTGTATCATGCTCCCAATGTGGATTCGGTTAAACAATTAAAAAAATACATTTGGCCACAAATTCGAAAACAACTTCCCGACGCACAAATGTTGGTGTATGGAGCCTACGCACCACAGCAGATTCTAGAACTACATAATGAAGCTGAAGGTTTTTTAATTAAGGGTTGGGCACCAGATTTGTCTGAAGTGTTGAAAGCTGCAAGGATCTGTCTAGCACCACTTCGATTTGGCGCAGGATTAAAAGGAAAACTACTTGATGCCATGCGTTATGGTCTGCCTTCGGTTACAACCACAATTGGTGCTGAAGGCATGTATGGAGAGTTGCCATTTCCAGGACACATAGCAGATGACGACGAAAAATTTGTCACCAAGGCAGTCCAATTATATCAGAATGAAACTATTTGGAATGACTTTCAGAAACAAGGAATTTCTATAATCGAAAAACGATTCTTGAAAGAGTCCTTTTCCAAAGAATTTAACGCGCGCTTAGAAGACTTGAAAGAAAATATTGATTCCTATCGAAAGGCAAATTTCGTTGGTCAAATGCTCCTGCATCACAGCAACCAAGCTTCAAAGTATATGAATAAATGGATTGAAGAGAAGAATCGAAAACAATAAAAAAAGAGAGCCGATTATTGAAAACCGACTCTCTTCCCATTTAAAACCAGAAAATTACAATCCGGTATCTTTGTTCACTTCAACCTGCATCGGGTTATTTTTTGCCCAAGTGTCTTGACGTGTGCCCGTAATTTGCCAGCTCACTTGAATTTCTGGAGCATTCGTTTTAATCACGAAGCTGTTGTTACCAACGTTCATAGGCTCCCAGATGATTGCTTGCGCGAAAGATTTGTCTACAATGGTTAATTGATATTTAAAATCTTTGTTTAAGGCGTTCATATATTCAGGTAGTTGAACGGTTGCATAGCCCTCGTCATCTGTGGTAATATTTCCATTATACATATTGATTCGCTCGTTGCTTTCTATAGAGTTATGAATCAAGAATTTATTTTCAGGGTCTAACGGATGATCAATTTTAAAAGCCTTCGCAGCGGCACTAAAACTACCACCAACTACTAAATCTGATGTGATATCAACATCACCAGAGAAAACAGCTGCTTTAAAGGCAGGGGTGGCTGCCAAAACTCGAAGTGCGGCATGGCTGCCACTAGTTGCAGCTGATCTAATAAGAACAGCTTCAGCGGCTGAGGTTCCCGCTGGGTGAAGATCAAAAATGGCAGTCTGTCCTTCACTCGATAATATTGACGAGTTAGCTTGTTCTGCATATAAAGTAGCATTTACGCCCAGTACAGCACTCCCAAAACTATCAAGATGTAACGCATGCCCTCCTCCATGATTGATGACCTCTAAGGTATGTTCTAAGTTTAAAACACTTGTCGTTTCAAAAAACCCAACATGACCTTGCCCTTCATGTCTTACTAAGATTGCGGGTTCCGTGTTAACATCGCCTCCAATAACAACATCATTGGTAAGTCCAATTGAGAGGCCTGCCCCTTTACCATTTGAGCTGATATTTACAGCTGGATCCATATTTACCTTGCCTGCAAATTCATCAACAACTAAAAACACTCCTGCGCTACCTGCGCCAAAGTTTTCAGCGAAAACAGTAGGATCTGTATTTGCATTATTATCATCTGTCATAAACTTAGCAACTCCACCAGTTCCCATTGTAGTTGCGAACAACGCGTTGTCAGGGTTTACTAGACTACCATTGAAGATATGCACTCCTTTTCCAAGACCAGCATTATCTACCAGCAAAGCAGTAGCAACTCCAGTTTGAATAACTTCAAGTGCTTCAGAAGCAAATGGATTGCCATTAAAAATGCTTACACCTTTTCCTATACCAGAATTATCCACAAACACAGCGTCTTCATCCGCTGCTTGAAAAATGGTAAGCGCCTTTGCCATTCCTACAGGGTTTCCATTGACAATATTTACGCCAACGCCAGTGCCTCCATTCATTACATTTAATGCATTCCCAGCTCCTGTTTGAGCTATTGCTACACCTTGTCCACCACCTGTATTCGTTATAGAAATAGCATCTCCGCCACCGTCATTTAAGATATCTACTGCGGCAAAACCACCATCATTATTTACTGAAATAGCAAAACTTCCCGTACTATCTGTGTTATCCACAAAAATAGCATCTCCAGCTCCTGCATTGTCAATGGTAACTGCATCTCCACCACCATCATTTGCTATATCGAAAGCGTCGCCACCAGCGGTATTGTCTTCATTGTTTATTTTAAGCCCGGTACCGGCACCGTCGTTATCAATTTCCATAGCATCTCCTGCACCATCCTGTGTAATGAGAAACCCATCACCACCACCGTCATTGGTGAGCAACATTCCAGCGCCGCCACCATCATTTAAGATGTCTACTGCTGCACTTCCGCCGTCATTGTTTACTGAAATTGCGAAACTTCCTGTGCTATCTAAGTTATCGATAAAGAGTGCATCACCTGCACCTGCATTATCTATTGAGATTGCATCGCCGCCACCTTCACTGGCAACATCAATTGCATCTCCCATAGAATCGTTGGTGATTTTGAGACCGTCTCCGGTTCCTGTATTGTCTATTAAAACACCATCACCGTCTCCTGTATTGCTTAGATCGATACCTTCTTCTGTTCCAATATTAATTACAACCAACCCGTCATCCGCAACATCTGCTTCTATTTCTAATGCGGTATTCCCAGTCCCAATTATTTCAATCTTTCCATCATCAGCATTAATTGTTCTTGTTGTTGGACCCGTTGTCATTTCTTTATCATACGCCTGATCGAGTGTATTTCCACTTCCACCATTTTTCGAATAAAGTGCGTAAGGAACACTCAGTAATTGACTTGTACCTTCAATTGTATACGATGTACCTCCGGTAGGATCTGTTTCCGTTTTAATATAATGCGAGTCGGTTCCCCAATCAAGCATGGAAAAATCTCCAAGTACGATAGTTCCGTCGCCAATGATTAGACTTACAAGTCCGTTCGTATTGGTTGTTGGCGTATGCGTTTCAACGTAAACCGCAGTACCTGTTGGTGATCCTTCAAGAATGCTAATTTGCATTCCAATTGTTGTGCTTGTGAGAAGTATATCGCCTGCATCACGAATCACAGCTTGGTAACTCATTTTTTCTGGTGATTGCCCCATCATAGATGTGACAGTTAATACCAGTATTAGTATAGATAGTAATTTTTTCATGTTTTCTAATTTTTTATGATTTTAAATGATTTTAAATGTTCGCCCTTTTGAGTGATATGCAAAACATACACTGCGGCGGCTAAATGTTCCATTGGTATTTTGGTGGTTTCAACACGAATAGCTTCATGAGTTAGTAACCTTCCATGGATATCGTACAAAGCAAAATGAAGATCTTCCATAAGGAAGTTTCCTATTTGTAATTGTACGTTTGTTGTAGTTGGATTGGGGAAAATGGCAACTTCCAATTGTATTTGTGGAAGGTTATTTGTTCCCAAGACATAAAACTCGAAGGGTTGTTGTACCCCTTGATTGGCCGTCCCACCGCTTCCAGTTGCCTGAATGTAGTCAATCTGACCAATAGAATAACTAATCGTTCCGTCTGTACCTGAGGCATCACCCCCGGCGGTAACAGTATTCTGTTGTGCTAGCCCATGGGCTAACCCCCAGAATAGGAGTAGAACGAATAGAACCGTTGATTTTTTGTGTTTCATAATTTTCAATTTTAAATGGTTAATACTCTTTTATTAAGGAGTATTCATAGCTATGTCAATTCTCGATTCCATTATGTAACCTCGCTTCCGAAATTATTTTCACTATTTTTATTACACTTAGGGATTCAAAAGACACTAACTATAAAGAAATCAGCAACAGATAGCGCAATAATTGGAGGTTTGATTGGCTCAAAAGCTGAACGAAACAAGGCATTGAGACATCTTTATGTTGAAAATCGAGATCGCTTATGTTCATATGTAAAATCAAATAGCGGGAGCGATGCAGCCGCAAAGGATGTTTTTCAGGAAAGTATCATCGCATTTTATGAAAATGTTCGGGATGGTAAGTATAAAGGAGAGAGTGCGGTAAGTACATATCTGTATTCTATTGCGAAGTTTAAATGGCTTAATCAGCTAAAAAAAGACAAGGTTAGAGACGGGCACCATAATGAAATAGAGACGGATATGTTTGAAAACGATCCCTTGACACATTTAATAAACAAGCAAAGACAGGATAATATTTTCGATGTTTTAGCTGAATTAGGATCACAATGCAAAGAATTGCTTATTGCTAGTTTATATTACGGTAAGTCAATGAAGGAATTAGTAGAAGCAGGGACTTATAGTAGCGAGCAAATTGCTCGAAATAAAAAATACAAATGCCTTAAGCATTTAAAAGAATTAATTAAACAACAACCTTTATTAGCTAAAAGACTCAAAGGAGATGGATAATTATCAAGAAGAAATAGAACGATATATCGAGGACCGAATGTCTTCCGAAGAAAAAATTAGCTTTCAAAAACGCCTTTCCGAAGAAACCGAATTGGCGGAATCACTGCGGGCGGAACTAGAAGCTCGATCACTTGTAACTGACGCAGGTCGTTTGGAGGTTTTAGAAACATTAGAGGGTTACGAGTCTGAAATGAATAACTCAAAATCAGGCGTAGTGATTCCGTTATGGACGAAGCGACTTTTACCTATCGCCGCTATGCTTGTTATCTTTTTTGGTGTGTATAATTTTTTCATTGGAAACAAACTAACTACAACTCAAGTCTACGAAACCTATTTTGAAACCTATGACGGACCATCAAACTTACGTTCTGTGGAAGGAAATGATTTGGTTGAGTGGGATACAGCATCAAAACTTTATTCAGAAAAGAAGTATGGCGAAGCCTTAGGCCATTTTACGAAGGCTGAGGGACAAGTGCCTCAATATTTAGTACACTATTACAGAGCCATGTGTGATCTTAATATAGATGCTCCCTATTATCAACGCGCCATTAATAAATTAGATTTGGTTTTAGAAACCGACAATGATTTTCATGAGCAAGCACTTTGGTATAAGGCATTGGCATTATTGAATACGCAACGAAAACAGGAAGCATTCGATGTATTAGAATTGCTTGTTGAACGAAACGGATACAAAGCTACAGAAGCCAAGAAAATCCTTGAAACGAAACTAAAAGATTAAGCTGTTTTTTTTCTTCGGAAATAAACCAGAAGTCCTATAATACCAAGTCCAAATAAGCCTAACCAAACATACTTATTGCTAGTTTTTGTGCTGAATGCATCGGTATTACCGGTAAGTTTAAAACTGCTCCAATAAAAGGGATGTAGTTTATCTGCAGATGCAGTTTCGAGGAACGAAAGCTTCGCATCTTGTAGCGCCAAATTCTTAGACTTTCCAGCATCAATGTTTTTTAAAAAATTCTGAATCAATACCGATGATGCCTTATCATCCACCGTCCATAAGGTAGAAACGAGGGATTGGCTGCCTGCATATTGAAATGCCCGCTCAAGACTAAGAATCCCTTCTCCGCGCTCTAATTTCCCTGACGCTGTGTTACAGGCGCTCAGAATAACCAGCTGGGATGGAATGTGCATATTATAAACTTCATAGGTATGAAGGATTCCATCTTCATCTTTGGACGGACTAAAATAAAGCTTAGACAATAGTGGGTGGTTGTCTTCAACTTGACCATGCATGGCCAAATGTAAAATTCCAGCATGCGTTGCTTTTTCTTTTAATATAGTTTCCGAAGCTTGGAGACCAGACCAGCTATTACCTTTGAATAAATTAGTGGCGTAGCTCACTTCTTCATGGTTAAATTCAAGGTTTTTTAGTTGCTCTCGGTTTTCCGAATACGTGATACCATTGTATTGGGGTGCAAAACCTACATAATTAAAAGAACTCTTTGA
>Ga0256847_1001679_pt1 | contig 10828 bp, 11 predicted proteins | sample TeddybearmetaG_FD_189099 | JGI IMG/M metagenome (GOLD analysis project Ga0256847, IMG submission 189099) | Hydrothermal vent microbial communities from East Pacific Rise, Pacific Ocean - Teddybear | ecosystem: Environmental > Aquatic > Marine > Hydrothermal vents | place: Pacific Ocean: East... | reverse complement strand
ACTTCTAACTGACTCAATCATAACGAAAAATAATTCTCCTCTATTGAGTTATTAGCAACTGACAAATAAAACCCCTTTGGCCCCCAATCACTCAATACAACGCGCTTGACTGATACATCATCAACGTCAAGGGTATGAATAGCCTGTCGGTGCGTATGCCCATGAATCAAGCAATCCACTGGATTTGCCCGAAAAAAATCAACAACAGCATCGTGATTGACGTCCATTATTTCAGATGTCTTAGTAATTTGCGCTTGTTTGCTTTTTTCCTTAATCCCTGTAGCCATTTCTATTCTTTGTTGCATCGACAGAGATAAAAACTGTGACTGCCAATCCTTATTGTGAACTTGGTTCCTATATTCTTGATACGCAGTATCGTCTGTACAGAGTGTATCGCCATGTAGCATGGCAACCTTTAGTTTGGATAGGTGGGTTATAAAAGGTTCCTCCAGTAATTCCCCGCCGGTTTGTTTCTCAAAACTTTTGCCGAGTAAGAGGTCTCTATTGCCATGAAAAAAAAATAGCGATTTATTTTCGCTGGAATACGTTTTGAACAAATTAACAACATCACGATACATCTGACTACTCGGATTCGCTACTTGCAAACAATCATCGCCCAGCCAAACATCAAACAGATCACCCAAAACAAAAAGTTGATCGCTATTTGGCGCTATCTCTCTCATGTAGTGTTCAAATAGCAGAAAGAGATCGGGACGATCAGTTGCCAAATGGAGATCTGAGATTATGTGGGCGATCCTAGCCATGAATTAGTTTAATCTTGAACAGTGATGCTTGAAATGGTAACGGTTTCAACAGGTACGTCTTGCATACCGCTTGAAAAACCTGTTTCGACTGTTTTTATTTGATCGACAACATCCATCCCTTCTGTGACTTCTCCAAATACACAATAACCCCAACCTTGAGAAGTTTCGGCACTGAAATCTAGAAAACTATTGTCTTTTGTGTTGATAAAAAATTGAGCGGTAGCAGAATGCGGATCGCTTGTTCTTGCCATCGCAAGCGTTCCAGTTTTGTTGGACAAACCATTTTGTGACTCACATTTGATCGCGGTATTAACCGATTTTTGATTCATATCAGGTTCGAATCCACCACCTTGAATCATAAAGTTTTCTATTACTCGATGAAATATAGTGCCTTCATAATGGCCAGAGGCGACATATTCTAAAAAATTAGCGACGGTTGCAGGTGCCTTTTCGGTGTTTAGAGCGACTTGAATATCGCCATGATTAGTGTGGATTGTGATCATCTTCATTACTCTTGATTAAAAAGCATATTTTACCATAGCCAGCTTGGTAAATAGTAGACTCTAATTGGGACATTTGAATGTTCCTTAATAACTAGAATATTGATGCGCTTTGAGTTTAAGCCTCTTATAATGGATCCTCAATTAGATAGCGCCAAGTAGTGAACGAGAAACACGCCAAAACATGCTAAAAATATACGACAGCCTAAGCCAAAATAAGAAAGAATTCATACCGATAGAGTCTGGTAAAGTAAGCATGTATGTTTGCGGAATTACTATTTATGACTACAGCCATATTGGCCATGCTCGAACTTTTGTCTCTTTTGATGTGATAACACGTTACCTACGTTTCTTAGGATACGATTTAACTTATGTCCGCAATATCACCGACATTGATGACAAGATTATTGCTAGAGCTAATGAAAACGACGAAGATTTTAAGGATCTTACTTTGAGATTCGAAAAAATCATGCATGAGGATTTTGCTACTCTCGGCATGGCTGAGCCAGATATAGAGCCTAAGGCCACTGAGTCCATCGCTGAAATTATAGATATTATTAAAAGTTTGATTGAAAAAGGATTTGCTTACCAGGGAGCTAACGGAGATGTTTATTACAATGTTCCAAAATATTCCGATTATGGAAAACTGAGCAAGCAAAATTTGGATGCGTTACAAGCTGGTGAGCGAGTGGAAGTAGCAACTGATAAAAACAATAGCATGGACTTTGTTCTTTGGAAAATGGCAAAGCCTAATGAACCTAAATGGCAGTCTCCGTGGGGAGAAGGTCGGCCGGGTTGGCATATTGAGTGCTCTGCGATGACTAAAAAATGTCTCGGTAAAACTTTTGATATACACGGAGGCGGTTCTGATCTTCAATTCCCACATCACGAAAATGAAATAGCTCAATCTGAAGCGGCCAACGGCTGTGTATTTGCCAATACATGGATTCATACCGGCATGGTGCAAGTGGATAAGGTGAAAATGTCCAAGTCTTTGGACAATTTTTTCACCATAAGAGATGTGTTGAAAAAATATCGCGCGGAAACTATCCGGTATTTTATGTTATCCAGTCATTATCGAAGTCAGCTGAGCTATGCTGAAGATAACCTTGATTCAGCCGACGCCGCACTAGAAAGGCTCTATTTATCATTAAGGGGCATAAATCTGTCCGAGTTGCCGGATGTCGATTCGGACAATTCCTACCTGCAAAAATTCAAAACCGCGATGGATGATGATTTCAATACTGCAGAGGCCGTGGCGGTTTTGTTTGAGTTGTCGAAGGCGATAAATTTAAGTAAAGAAGATGATCCCGGTAAGGCACTAATATACGCAGCAATCTTGATAAAACTGGGTGGGATAGTGGGAATATTACAACAATCCGCCGAAGCATTTTTGACAGAGGCTGTTGGAGAACAGCAGCACGACTCCAAATTAATTGAACAACTGATCCTCGACCGCAATCAAGCGAGAATAGATAAAGACTGGTCTCGAGCAGATGAAATTCGGGATCAATTCAATCAAATGGGGATAGTGCTCGAGGACAAAGATGGCAAAACCAGCTGGAGGCGATCTTAGTAACAGAATAATGTGTTTTAGCGAACATTTGTATGCTGAAATAGTTTAGTATATACCCGTTACCCTTCAGGATGCAGGTTTCAGTGTTCAGCTAGGCGACTGAATTTAAAACCTAGTTGAACAAGACGCAACTGGAAGGGAATGGCTAGTCCTTTACAAGAGTTGCAACGCTGTGCAAGTTTTCTAGCTGAGCACCCGAAGGGCAAGGCTATAAGCAACCATCTTCTTCGTTAAGCAATTTTCAGCTAGAATGACTAGCCCAAAAATTCCTTGCCTCAAATATGGTCGCTTCTAGTCTTGCTGAATCCTGCATCTTGAAGGGTAACGGGTATAAACAATTGGTTACGACTTTTTTCTTAAGGTCGTACCAGATCCGCGCTACAAACAAGCGATAATGGCGCCGATTTTAATTATGTACATCATTTAGATGTTATTTAGCTGCTAGTTGGGGACTAAAAATATGGCGCGTACAGAGAGTTTTTCGAGAGAAGAATTAATCGCCTGTGGTAATGGTGAGTTAATCGGTTCAGCATCGGACGGTCGATCAATTGCGCGATTGCCACTACCGAATATGTTAATGATGGATCGCATCGCAAAAATTACTGATGAAGGTGGCACCTATGGTAAAGGGCAGATTGTTGCAGAGCTGGACATAAACCCTGATTTATGGTTTTTTGGCTGTCATTTTAAAACCGATCCAGTTATGCCAGGATGTCTAGGGGTTGATGCCATGTGGCAACTAGCAGGTTTTTTTCTATCTTGGGATGGAAGTCCTGGAAAGGGCAGAGCTCTAGGTGCCGGGGAAATAAAGTTTTTTGGTCAGGTATTACAGACCGCTAAAAAAGTGAGCTACAAAATTGACGTTAGGCGTATCATTAAGCGTGGATTAGCAATGATTATTGCAGATGGATCGGTCGAAGTTGATGGCAAACAAATTTATACAGCGAAGAATTTAAAAGTTGGAATGTTTGAATCAACGGATGGTTTCTAATTAAAAAGAGCTAACTCCAACTGAATGACAAAATATAGAAAGCAAAACCGGCTAAAAGGCTAAGAGGAAATAGAATGAAACGTGTTGTAATTACTGGAATGGGAATTGTTTCTTGCCTCGGCAACAATGCTGATGACGTCACCAAATCCTTAAGAGAAGGTAAGTCGGGCATTAGTTTTAATGAAATATACAAAGAAAAGGGACTGCGTAGCCATGTATGTGGCCGTCCGGACATTGATGTTACTGAACTTATTGATAGAAAAGTACGCCGCTTTATGGGCGACTCGTCTGCCTATGCCTACATTTCCATGCTGGATGCTATTGCTGATGCCAATTTATCCGACGAGCAGGTATCTAACCCTCGCACTGGTTTGATTATGGGATCAGGTGGAGGTTCGCAAAAAGCGCAATATGAAGCCGTTCAAACCTGTATCGATAAAGGGGTAAAAAGAGTTGGGCCTTATGCCGTTCCAAAGACAATGGGCTCTTGTGTTTCGGCTTGTTTGGCAACCCCATTTAAGATTAAGGGAATTAACTACACTTTAGCGTCCGCTTGTGCGACTAGCGCACATTGCATAGGGAGTGCTTACGAGCAAATTCAGCTTGGCAAACAAGATATCGTTTTTGCTGGTGGTGGTGAAGAAGAAGACTGGCGGCTAGCGTTACTTTTTGATGCAATGGGCGCTTTATCTTCTAAGTACAACAATACTCCTACAACAGCATCTAGACCTTATGATGAAACTCGTGATGGCTTTGTTATCTCTTCTGGTGGTGGAACCTTGGTGGTAGAAGAGCTCGAACATGCCAAAGCACGTGGCGCTAAAATATACGCCGAACTTGTTGGCTACGGAGCGACTTCAGATGGCTATGATATGGTGGCGCCATCTGGTGAAGGCGCTGTTAGATGTATGGCTCAAGCGATGGCAACGGTAGATGGTGACGTCGACTATGTTAATACTCACGGCACCAGTACACCGGTAGGCGATACTGCTGAACTCGGTGCGATAAAAGAAGTTTTTACCGGTACTATTCCGAAACTGGGTTCAACAAAATCGTTGGCAGGGCATTCTTTGGGTGCCACCGGCGTGCATGAAGCTATTTATAGTCTGCTAATGATGAAAAATGATTTTATCGCAGGTTCGATCAACATTGAACAGATGGATCCATTGGCAGTCGATTTACCGATTGTGCAAAAAACCGAGCCAGCTAAACTAGATAGGATCTTATCAAATAGTTTTGGTTTTGGCGGAACAAACGCAAGCTTAGTATTCCAGCGTTACTAGGGTCTATTGCTGGTAGGAGCTGCGTCTCGCTGCGAAGCGATGCATCGATGTAGTCAGGAGTTCAGACTGGGTAGCCTTAACATTTGTTCGCGGCGAGGACGCGTGCTCCTACCGGTGTGATTCGACTCTATCTAGTCGATTGTAAACTCGAAACCGCCTCTAACCTCAATAATGGGGTGGCAATTCAACCTGTTGTTCACCATTGCCACCATCACCCAGTTTTTCTACCTGCGAGATCACACTTTCCAATAGATTGGTCAATTTACTGATGTCGCCGTGTTGAGCAATTAATGCCTGATTGAGCTCATCAATCAAATGATCTTGAAAGGTTAATTTAGTTTCTAATTCTTCGACGCGCTCAATAGTGCTGTTATTAGTCATCTATAAATCTCAATTTTCTTAAAGTAATTCTTTAATTTGCTTGGTCAAGCTTTCGGGTTTATCTTTAGATGCAAAACGTTTGACCACTTCTCCCTCTCTATTGATCAAGAACTTAGTAAAGTTCCACTTAACGGATTTAGAGCCTAACAATCCAGGTGCTTTATTTTTCATAAATTCATACAGGGGATCTGCGTTGTCACCATTCACCTCGATTTTTTTGAACATAGGGAAGCTAGTTTGGTAGGTTAAATCACAAAACTCTTGAATTGCTTTCTCATCGCCCGGTTCTTGGTGTCCAAACTGGTTACAAGGAAATCCAAGAACTTCAAAATTTTGATCAGAAAATTCCTTCTGTAATTTTTCTAGTCCTTCATACTGAGGAGTGAAGCCGCACTTGCTTGCGGTATTAACAATAAGTAAAACCTTACCTCTGTACTCCGACATGGGCATGGGATCACCTTTGATGGTTGTACATTCAAATGGGTAGATTGTTTTGCCAGCTTGTTTTGTTTCAGACATGTTGATTCCTAAGATTCGATTTAGAAGATGTAGATCAGGGATTATGGGTATATTACACTTTATTAGTAAATCTGGTAAGCTCCCCGCATCAAAATAAAAGAGGCGCGTTAGGTTATGTTTTCCTTAGTGAAGGCATATCATGTGGAGCGCTTGTAACTGTCGAAACAGGAATCCCCAAATGAACACTAGTCATATTTTCGGAGAGCAGTCCGGGCAAGTTTACGAAATTCGAATTGCTCGGGGCGACAAAATGAACGCCCTAACGGATGCAATGTATGGCAGCTTAATAGAGCAATTCGCATATGCCGAAGCAGAAGAGTCGGTTAGGGTCATATTTTTGCGAAGCGACAATAAACATTTTAGCGCGGGAAATGATTTGGCCGATTTTTTGGAAACCGAATTTAACGATTCTAGTAATGTAGTACAGTTCTTGTTGAGTATCGCTAGTCTGAAAAAACCTTTGATCTGTGCCGTCGGTGGCGCTGCGGTGGGCATTGGTACTACCATGTTGTTGCACTGTGATTTGGTTTATGCCTCTGAAGATAGTAAATTTTCAGTGCCATTTATTAAATTGGGGCTAACGCCGGAAGGCGCTTCATCAAAGCTATTGGCGCAACGATGTGGAACCGCAAAAGCTAATGAGTGGCTACTAACGGGTAGAACATTTTTGGCCGATGAAGCTTTAGCTTCGGGACTAATTAACGGTTGTTTTTCAGACACTGAAACAACGTGGAATGAAGCAAGAACTATCGCGGTAAAACTCGCTAAGAGTTCTAGCAGAGTTTTGCAAGAAACAAAAGCGCTACTAAAAGGTGATCAAATTGAAAATGTCATAGCCACAATGCGCAAGGAAGCCATTATTTTTGCACAAGGATTAGAGACGGAGGAATCTAAAGCGGCTTTTAACGCGTTTTTGAATCGTTAATTAATCTTCGGATAAAATAGGAGATCCGATGAATTATCTTCTGACCTCGATTTCGTCAATTTATTAGACGACCAAAAAATAGCACAGTACCGTTATCAAACTCACTCCAATTAGATTCAGCACAAAGCCTGTTCTTACCATCGATTGAATTTCTACCTTTCCACTACCGTAGACAATCGCGTTCGGAGCAGTTGCAACCGGTAGCATAAAGGCACAGCTTGCACTCATCGCTGCGGGCACCATCAACACTGCAGGATCAATTTTAGCGGCGATGGCAGCGGCAGCCAAAATGGGTAGCAAAAGGGCTGTTGTCGCGGTATTACTAGTCATTTCTGTTAAAAAAGTAACCGCCAATGCGATTAAAGCAATCAGTATAATCACCGGTAATAGAGTGACCTGCGATAGGTAGCCGCCGACTAATTCACTTAAACCACTTGCGCCAAATGCCTTAGCGATACAAATACCACCAGCAAATAACAGTAGTACGCCCCAAGGAATTTTGTTGGCGCTTTCCCAATCAAGCAAGCGTCCTTGTTTGATCTTGCCCGACTTATCTGTGATTTTATTCCCGTCAGGAATGATAAAAAGTACAATGCACGCAATTAGCGCAACACTAGCATCATTGGCTTGAGTTAAACCAAGGTAGTCACTCCAGCCACCAAAGGGTTGTTGCCGCGTAATCCAGCAAATGGCGGTGAGTAGAAAAACTGTTAAGACGCGTTTTTCAATACTGGTCCATTGCCCCGTTTTGGGAAGTTGGATAGACAAAGATTTAGGCAGCGAGTGGGTTATCCACAACATAGCTAGCGGTATAAAAACGACAACTAACGGAATACCCCATTTCATCCAATCCAAAAAGCTTAGAGAGTTACCTTCAATTCCGTTGTATGTCGCCATAAAAAGAGCATTAGGAGGTGTTCCAATTGGGGTGCCGATACCACCGATACTCGCGGAATATGCGATTCCTAGTAGCAGCGCTGTTGTCAGTTTTTTGTCATTTGCATCTTCAACAGTAGCGAGAGCGACCGGCAATAACATTAACGTAGTGGCGGTATTAGAAATCCACATGCTCAGTAGAGCAGACGCAACCATAAAACCCATCACAAGTCTTCTGGGAGAGGAACTGCCAAACAGATTGACCATCATCAGCGCTATCCTTCGATGAGCGCCTGAATACGCCATTGATTGAGAGAGAATAAAACCGCCAAGTAATAACAAAATCAGTGGATGACCATAAGCTGATGCAACTTCTCCAGAGGTCAATACTCCGGTCATAGTAAAGACAGCTAAAGGCAATAACGAGGTGATCGGTATAGGGATCGGCTCAAAAACCCACCAAAGCGCACAAAGCAGGGTGATGCTGGAAACAATGCTTATTTGTGTTTTCGTTTCAAGTAAGTGAAGAACAAGAAAAAGAAAACCAGCCAAAAGAGGAGCAAGCCAAAGAAAGAGTCTTTTAATGTCATACATAGAGTAATTTCGTGAATTTGGGTCTACACTGATAAGGATTATAACAAGAGAGTTTTGCACTAAACATCATTAAATTTAACGAGTTTGCACAATGAGAGTAGAAGAACTAGGTCTTACTTTTGGCGATATGTTACAAATCCAAATCGGTGATGATGTTGAAAATCGCTATCCGGTTAAATTTATCGGAATAAATCCATCCTCTAGTGTCATTGTTTCAGCACCAATAACCGGTAAAGACAAAATCTTTTTTGTGCGCGAAGGGCAAAACGTTACGCTCCGTTTCGTGGTAAAAAATGTGGTTTCTGCGTTTTCAACAAGAGTGATCTTAACTCGAGGAAAACCTTATCCTTATCTTCATCTAGATATTCCCAAAGAAGTACAAACTGTTGAGGTGAGAAAAGAAATTAGGGTAGAGACAGATATCAACGCGACAATTATTAATAAAACCCACAGTTCTCCAGCTTTAACCAGTCGCATGTTGAATCTTAGCTGTTCGGGCGGGCGAATTGAATCAAAAGCCAAAATTGCAGCAATGGACAATCGTCTGAACTTGACCATGCCGCTTATCATTCACGAAATCGAACGATTGGTGACCATGGAATGTGTGGTGAGTTATGTGAAAGAAGATGAGGAGAATAATAAGTTTATTTATGGCGTGAATTTTGAAGAAATTGACGATGATGATAGTCTAATTCTACGTGGTTATATCTATCAAGAGTTATTGATTTTGATGCACATGATTTGATCTCTTGGTCTGAATTAAATCAGCGAATTAACACTCAATAATATTTACCGCTAGTCCGCCTCTTGCAGTTTCTTTATATTTAGTCATCATATCTTTACCGGTTTCCCGCATGGTTTTTATTACTTTATCAAGTGATACCTTGTGTTGCCCATCACCAAGTAGAGCTAATCTTGACGCGTTAATTGCCTTGACTGCGCCCATAGCATTTCTTTCAATACAGGGGACTTGCACCAAACCGCCTACTGGGTCGCAAGTTAGGCCTAAATTATGCTCCATGCCTATTTCAGCGGCGCATTCAACTTGTAATGGCGTACCACCTAATGCTTCCGTCAGTCCTGCAGCTGCCATTGAGCAGGCTACGCCAACTTCTCCCTGACAACCTACCTCGGCGCCTGATATGGAAGCATTGAGTTTGTATAGCAAACCAATTGCAGATGCGGCGAGTAAAAACCGATGGATAGATGTCGGATCTTTTGGTTCGTAATAATGTATATAATATTTTAGAACTGCGGGTATTATTCCTGCTGCACCATTAGTCGGCGCGGTCACAACACGACCGCCAGCGGCGTTTTCTTCGTTAACCGCAAGCGCGTATAAATTGACCCAATCCATGGCACATAAAGGATCATTTCCGCCTTTCTGATTACGTAATTTTCGATATAAACTAGGTGCTCGTCGTCTCAACTTTAAACCACCACTTAAGACGCCTTCAGATTTAATACCTTTGCTAATGCAAGCGTCCATCGTTTGCCAAATAGTGTCTAAGCCAGCTCTTATCTGCTGCTCATCCTTCCATGTTTTTTCGTTCTCTAACATTAAACTGCTAATGCAGAGTCCGGAGTCTTGTGTCATGGACAATAACTCTTCCCCTGTACTAAAGTCATAGGGCAGTTGTTGATGTTTTTCTAAAATTGGTTTTTCTTCCGTTTGATCACTTATAACAAAACCACCACCGACGGAATAATATTTTTTTTCCAGTAAGATCTCTCCATCCCCGCTGTAAGCCGTAAATTTCATTCCATTCGCATGAAGTGGTAATGTCTTTTTACGATGAAATATTAGGTCTTTCTTTTCATCAAAGTTGATCGGTTTTTCACCGTTCAACTTTAATTGCTTTTGTTTACGAATCAATTCTATTTTAGATGGAATGTTATCGGTGTTGATTTCATCGGGGAGCTCGCCTTCTAAGCCCAGCATTATTGCAACATCGCTTCCATGTCCTTTGCCAGTGTGTCCCAGTGATCCATATAACTCTACCTTTATGTGTGCGCTTGTACTGCTAAGTAACTGTGCGGCAAATAATTTAGCAGCACGCATAGGCCCTACGGTATGTGAGCTTGATGGACCTATTCCAACAGTGAACAGTTCAAAAACAGAAACAGCCATAATATTCTCGAATAAAATCTAAAAACGATGTGATAGCAGTGTAAAGCTAAAGTTTATCTTGTTTAATCACTAACCGAAAGAAGTCGACTCAAATTAACCAACATTCTAGCGGTAGCACCCCAAATTCTGTATTGTTGATAGTGGATTTCGTAGAACGAAAACGTAAATTCTCCAACTTGCCGTTGTACTTTTTGATGATTTTTTGGATCTAGGGTGAATTCTAGTGGTACCTCAAAAGCTGTTTCGACCTCATTCTTATCAATCTTAAGTAGAGGTCTTTTCTTGATC
>Ga0256847_1001678_pt1 | contig 10833 bp, 7 predicted proteins | sample TeddybearmetaG_FD_189099 | JGI IMG/M metagenome (GOLD analysis project Ga0256847, IMG submission 189099) | Hydrothermal vent microbial communities from East Pacific Rise, Pacific Ocean - Teddybear | ecosystem: Environmental > Aquatic > Marine > Hydrothermal vents | place: Pacific Ocean: East... | reverse complement strand
TTTAAATTTCGCCGGGTGAGCGGTTCCAAGAAATATGCCGTTTTCATCATCGTCAAGGGAATCAACGAGACCTTTGTAAGCTACAGCAGCATGTGGCTCACTCAGATAATCTAGCTTATGCAACGCTTTTAAGCTTGCTTCGGTTTCGATTTCATCAACCATCGCTCCGATCAAATTTTTCCGATCAAACTGTTCAGTTTCAATTAAATATTCAATTCTTGGCCAGTTGTTAGGTTCACTAACATCCATTGCATTAGACAGTGTCGCAATAGTATCTTTTGGATCCCATTTGCCGGTTTCTAAGTATCTTGGTACAGTATCATTAACATTAGTCGTTGCGATAAATCGTTTAATCGGCAATCCCAAAAGCTGGGCGATAATTCCGGCAGTTAAGTTGCCAAAATTTCCGCTAGGTACCGACACAACTATTTGCTTTCGTTTATCTTTAGTTAGCTCAGCTACTGCATCAAAGTAATAACAGACTTGCGCAAGTAGACGACTTATATTGATTGAGTTCGCGGAATTTAACCCAATCGTTTTCACTAGTTCACGATCGTTAAAACTCTGTTTAACTAGGCTCTGGCAATGATCAAAAGTGCCATTAATAGCGACCGTTCGAATATTACCACCTAAAGTAGTGAACATTTTTTCTTGCAACTCACTTATTTTTCCTTTCGGGTACAGGATAACGACTTGAATATTCTCAATATTGTAAAAAGCGTGGGCAACCGCTGCGCCGGTATCTCCTGAGGTAGCTGTTAAAATTGTTATTTTTTCACCATTAGAAAAATACTTTAAACAATTTGCCATAAAGTTGGCGCCAAAGTCCTTAAATGCTAACGTTGGTCCATGGTAAAGCTCTAAACAACTAATATTATTGCTAACTGAGACCAGCTTCGCGGGAAATCTAAAAGTCTTTTCAATGACATCGCGTAGTTGTTCATCATTTAGGTTAGCTTTCACGAAGGGTTTGAGTATTTCAAAATTTCTTTCTTTACTAGAGAGTTCTAACAACCGATCAATATCGCTTAAGGGCGAGATAGTTTTCGGAAAAAACAAGCCTTGATCTTCACCAAGACCTTTTCTTACTGCCGTTGAATAATCGACGACTTGTGAATTTTTTCGTAAATTATAGAATTTCATTCTCTAACCTTGTTTAAGTCAAATTTAAGGTTCTTGAACCTTGTTTATCGGTTTTGCAAATATGGGTAAAGCACTGTCGAGATTCATCACAATAGAGTGTTTCAAAAATTTGCTTGGCTTTTTCAGCTGATCTTAAGTCTTTGCATGCAGCGAAAAGCGTAGGGCCTGAACCCGATATTCCCACAGCTAGGCTACCATTTTCAAGTAGCGATTGCTTGGTTTCTTCAAACCCTTTCAACAGAGGAATTCGATAAGGCTCGGCAATAATATCTTTGAGCACAGAAAAAGCTTGCTCTCTATCCTGGCGATGACTTGCATCAACAAAAGATGCAAATCTTTTGGCCGCCAAGATCATATCATCCCGGCTGTAGTTTTCGGGTAAAATTTCACGCGCCATTTTGGTACTGACACTTATATCAGGGTATGACACCACCCAATAACATTCATCAAAGGTCGGTAGACTTTGACATACTTTATGATCGTCTGTTCCACAAGCGTTATCCAGCATCAATTGAAGCCCGCCAAAATAACAAGGTGCTACATTATCATAGTGTAAGCTTCCGCTTATTTTGGCTTCGAGTTGCCCCATTAATTTGAGTAAATCATTTTCTGAAAAATAGTTATCGTAAAATGCGTTTAATGCATGGAGACCCGCGACAACCGAACAGGCACTCGAACCGAGGCCGCTACATATAGGGACATTTTTTTCTAGAATCATACTTATGTTCTTAGTAATTTTACCGCTTACCTGGAAGAGCTTATTGTATTCCAACATACATTGCCAAACGATATTCTCCTCTTTTCTCGGCGGTAAGATATGTTGATAGCTACCTGAACAATTCAAATGATTTTGACCGTCATCGCTTGACTTAATGTGTATTACATCGCCCAATAAGGTTTTATCAATTGGCGCTAAAGCCAGTCCAAGACTATCAAAACCGACACTTAGATTACCAATAGAAATAGGAGCAAATACGCTTGTTGTTAGGGTCTGATTGGTCATAATGTTATTGTATTTATTCTACGTCCCAAACAAGAGTTCTTAACAGATCCGCAAATAGACCCGCAGCAGTGACTGCAGCTCCAGCGCCATATCCTCTAATAACAAAAGGTGTTGGTTGGTAATAATGGGTGTGCATGGCAAGCGCGTTTTCTCCACCTTCAATAGGGTACATGGGATGCTCTTTACCAACTGATGAGATCTTCACAACGCATTTTGAATTAACAATTTTTGCAATAAAACGAAGCACCTTGTGTTCCGATTCGGCTGATTCTACCAGATCTGCTATGTTAGAGTCCAAGGAAGGAAGCGCCTTCATAAATTCGTCTGGGTCTTCAATAGATGCCAGCTCTGCAGGAATAATTGACTCAAGCTGAATATCTTCAAGCTCTAGCTCTAAGCCCGTTTCTCGCGCAATAATTAACAGCTTTCGGGCAACATCTAACCCACTTAAATCTTCAGCAGGGTTTGGCTCGGTGTAGCCCAGTTCTTTTGCCATAAGCGTGGCTTTAGAGAGGCTTAACCCTTGATGCAATAATCCGAAAATATAGGATAAAGAGCCCGACAGTATTCCTTCAAATTCTAATAGCTTATCCCCCGCACCTAATAAGTTTTGTAAATTATCTATAACTGGAAGCCCTGCACCTACATTGGTATCATATAGAAAACGACGTTTATTTGCCTGCGCGATTTGCCGTAGTTTTAGGTAGTACTCGAATGATGCTGTGTTGGCTTTTTTATTTGCCGTTACCACATGATAATTAGCCGACAAATAATCGGCGTAACACATTGCTATCGCATCTGAGCTAGTGACATCAATAATCACAGGATTGAGTAAGTGATTATCCTCTACAAATTGATTGAGGTTTTCTAACGAGAATAGAGTATCCGTTTTTTGCAGTTGATTGTTCCAATCATCGCTTAGTTTAATCCCTCTAGAATCTAAAAGAAGGTGTTTGCTAGAGGCTATACCGTAAATATTTAGTTGAATATTTCTTTTGAGTAAGACGCTTTGCTGTTTTTCAATTTGATTGATTAATTCGCTGCCGACAGTTCCACACCCGATCACAAAGGCATCTATGGTCGAATGGCCAATAAACAGATTATGATGACAAACTTTAACGGCGTCGTCAGTTCGTTGACTGCGGACTACCGCTGAAATGCTTCGTTCTGAAGAATCTTGTGCAATCGCGATAATATTGACGCTAGCTTGCGTAAGCGATGAGAAAAACTTGGCAGCAATTCCCTTTTGTTGTTGCATGTTATCGCCGACCAGCGAAACTACTGATAAACCTTTAGTGCTACTGATAGGATCAACTCTCGAGTTTTCGATTTCTAATTCAAATTCTTGAGCTAAATAAGTCATCGCCTGTTCAAGTTGTTCTTCTGGAACACAAATACTAATCCGATAGGCCGCTGAGGATTGGCTGATTAGAATCACCTGAATTTCGGCCTTGGCTAAGGTAGAAAAAATTTGGCTGGACATACCGACCTTTGTTTTCATTCCTGGACCAGATAAATTAATCATCGCCACATTTTCTAAACTAGCAATTGCTTTTACGCTACTAGTGTCTGATTTTTCTTTTGATATTAAAGTGCCTTGTTTTTTTGGCGCTAGTGTATTCTTAATTAAGCAGGGAATATCACGGTTACTTAAGGGTGTGATAGTTTTAGGATGTAGAATTTTTGCACCAAAATAAGACAATTCAATCGCTTCGTCAAAACTCATTGAATCAATTAATTTAGCATTCTCGACCAAGCGCGGGTCGGCATTATATACACCATCTACATCGGTCCATATTTCGCAACTTGTTGCTCCAGCACATACCGCGAGAATAGCGGCGGAGTAATCTGAACCATTACGTCCTAGCGTGATAGTTTGACCCCCTATTGTCTTGCCAATAAAACCTGGCATTAAGGAGATACCTTTTAGGTCGGCGTAATGTAGGGCAAATTTATCTTTCGATAGTGGAATATCCGCAATGGGATCGCCTGATTCGTTTTTAACAGTGAGGAACTGTCTAGGATCAATTAAGTTGACATTGATTTTAGATGCCTCCAGGACTTTTGAAAGAAATGAAATACTAAATGATTCACCCAGGGATAATATTTCATCTCGAGTTTGTTCAGGACAAAAACCTAATAATTTTGCACCTTCTACTAATTGATTCAGACGAGAAAACTCTGAATTAAGACGATCAGAAAATTTGTCGTCGTCATTATCGGAAACTGTATTGGATAGAGCTCCCTTAATATCAAATATTCGATACCGGAGAGTCTCTAATAGTTCGGCTAGGGCAAATGGTGTTGTTGCAGTCTTGCTATCGACAGCATTGCCTATATCCACGAGTAAATTAGTAATCCCTTGGGGAGCAGAAAGAACAACACTCACAGCGTTTTTATGGCTTTCATGCTCAATGATCTTGGCAACATCGACAAATTTATCAGCGTTTGCTAGAGACGAGCCGCCAAATTTTAACACCTTCATTTTTTTATTTACCTTAAGTAAAATTGATTAAAAGCAAGCGTCAAAAAAAACCCGTGAACCTTGTCAGAGTCACGGGTTTCTATATACTTTCTTCAACCTATGACAAACGATACCTCGTGGTAATTCGAATTATCTCACGCATAGTGGATTTGGTGGTTGTGTCATTGATTAGGTTGAATCTTTTCATAATCTAACTGTGGGCGTGTAGGACATTTTTGTCAATTATTCTTCTATCGAAGCGCTATAGTTTGTGGTTATATACACATGGCTCTAACAAATCGTTTTTGACGTAGGGACAGAGTGACCTGTGGTGTAGCTAGGTATTTTAAGCGAAAATTAGACTAATTAGTTATATAAACTTGACCATGAGAGATAAAACCACTAAATTTGAGTTATGAACGCAATAATAAAGCTAAACAATCTCTCGGTTCTCATACTCCTCCAATCCTTTTGGCGGGCGGTGCGTGGATAGTATTAGCAAGTAAATACTAAATCAAACACTAAAACCCGCCAACTGGCGGGTTTTTTATGTCCAGGGAAGGACTGTATGCAGCAAGGAGCCACGGATGGTGGTGCTGCGATGTCCAGGGAAGGACTGTATGCGGCACGAATATGAAAAATAATTACTTTATAGGAGAACACCAATGAAGACTGTTTCACATAACGCAAATCAGGAAGATCAACAAAAAGAGGCTGAAGATTCGATGTCTGGTCATGGCGTATCTAACGCAGAAAAGCGGCCGCAATCCACCACTCCCAAAAATGATCAAGTGGACGTGTTTGAGTTTGAACCCGGTGGGTTTATGAGTCAGGGAAGATGGTAGCCCACTCAGCAACAACCCTTTACGAAAAAGTCTGGCGACAACATCTTGTCTGCACAGAAAGTGAAGATACGCCCGCTATTTTATATATTGATACTCATTTAATTCATGAGGTGACTTCGCCACAGGCGTTTCAAATGCTTAAGAACAAGGGGCTGAAGCTCAGGTGCCCAGAGCGAACTTTTGCTACTAGCGATCATTCGACACCTACCAGTAAACCGGATATCGATGGTCAATACGTTTACGCTGGCGAACAAGAAAAAAAGCAAGTTGAACAGTTGGAAGTTAATTGCGAAGACTTTGGGATTACCATTTTCCCATTAGGCGACAACAAACAGGGTATTGTCCACGTGATTGGACCCGAAAGAGGGATCACCCAGCCCGGCCAAACCATCGTTTGTGGAGACAGCCATACAAGCACCCATGGAGCGTTTGGTGCATTAGCGTTTGGTATAGGAACTAGCGAAGTAGGTTACACCTTTGCCACTCAATGTATCCCCCAAAGGAAAGCTAAAACATTTGGTATTGAAATCGAAGGTTCTTTGTCAAAAGGTGTCTGTGCCAAAGATGTTATCTTAGCGATCATTCAAAAAATTGGTATCGGCGGCGCGACCGGTCATGTGATTGAGTACTATGGTTCAACTGTTCGTAATATGTCGATGGATGAACGAATGACGGTTTGTAATATGTCGATTGAAGCTGGCGCTAGAGCTGGAATGATAGCGCCGGATGAGACTACTTTTGAATACCTAAAAGGGCGAGAATATGCGCCTAAAGGCGACCAGTGGGATAAGGCGGTGGAAAGTTGGAGCCAACTTTATACGGATCAAGGTGCCAGTTTTGATCAGCAAATTAAAATTGATGCAAGCACCATTACGCCAATGATAACTTACGGTACTAACCCCCAAATGGGGATCAAAATTGGTGAGATCATACCGGTAAAAAATGAACAAAAAGCGCTGGACTATATGGGTTTTACAGAAAATGAAAACCTTGTTGGAAAATCAGTGGATGTTGTCTTCATTGGCAGCTGTACTAACTCTCGAATTAGCGATTTGAGAGATGCCGCAACTATTTTCTCAAGCAATAAAGTCGCCAAAAATGTTCGCGCTTTAATTGTTCCCGGCTCCCATGAAATAAAAGAACAAGCTGAACAAGAGGGACTAGCCAAAATATTTATGGATGCTGGTGCAGAGTGGCGTGAGCCTGGTTGTTCCATGTGCTTAGGTATGAATGGCGATATTATCCGGCCGAAACAAATTTGCGTTAGCACCAGCAATCGAAATTTTGAAGGGCGACAAGGCAAGGGCGGTAGAACACTGCTAGCAAGTCCAATGACAGCGGCGGCGGCAGCTATAACGGGAGTGATCACCGATCCCCGAGAATTATTGGCGAGAGGAGGCTGTTAATGAAAAAATTTGAAACAATTACTTCTAACTTGGTAGTACTTAACTTAGAGAATATTGATACTGATCAAATTATAGGATCGGATCATCTAAAGATTACCAATAAAGAGGGATTAGGAAAACACCTTTTTTCAGATTGGCGATTTTTAGCCAATGGCGAAGAAAATTCCGATTTCGTATTTAACCAGCCCGAAATAAAAAACGCCAAGGTACTTGTTGCAGGTGATAATTTTGGATGTGGATCTTCACGAGAGCACGCACCATGGGCGCTGCTTGATTTCGGAATTGAAGTTGTTATTAGCTCTTCAATTGCAGATATATTTTCTAACAATGCGATTAAAAACGGCTTGTTACCGATTAAAATATCTGTGCTGGAACATCAATTTCTATTATCACAAAATGGCTCGAAAATTAGTATTGATTTAGAGAATAAAACAATTACTTGTTTGGATAAAGTTATGAGTTTTGAACTAGAGTCTTTTGCGCGATATTGCTTACTAAATGGTATTGAACAACTAGATTTTTTAATCAGCCACCTTTCAGATATTAATAACTTTGAGAACACACGAAATGAACTTTAACATTGTAAGTTTACCCGGTGATGGCATAGGGCCAGAAATTTCAAAAGCGGTTGATGCTATTTTAAACGCTATTGGTGGTAAATATGGTCATAAATTTGAGTTAAAAGAAAAACTAATCGGCGGTGCGGCTATCGATCAATGCGGTGAAGCATTACCTGAAGAGACGCTAACGGCGTGTAAGAATGCGGATGCAGTATTCTTAGCAGCGATAGGAGGTCCAAGGTGGGATAACTCAGAAACTCGTCCAGAGCAAGGACTACTAAAACTTCGCTCAGAATTAGAAGTGTATGCCAATGTCCGCCCGCTAACAATGTACCCTTCGCTGCGGTCGGCCTCACCATTAAAACCTGAGATCTTAGAGGGTACGGATCTGGTTTTTGTGAGAGAGCTAACGGGTGGTATTTACTTCGGCAAAAGAGGTCGCGGCAATGAATCGACTCCAGAAGAATATGCTACAGACGAGTGCAAATATTCGGTAAAAGAAATAGAACGCATTGCTAAAGTTGCCTTCGATTTAGCCATGCAACGCGGCAAAAAATTAACCTCGGTGGATAAGGCGAATGTTTTAGAAACTTCAAAACTATGGCGTGAAGTCGTTAGTCGAATCGGCGCCAAAGAATATCCACAAATTAAACTTAATCATCAATTAGTTGACTCATGTGCAATGAAACTTATTCAGTCGCCCTCAGAGTTTGATGTGATATTAACTGAAAATTTATTTGGTGATATTCTATCAGATGAAGCCAGTGTTTTAGCTGGCTCCATGGGATTGTTAGCCTCCTCTTCGGTAGGTAGCCAATATGGCCTATTTGAACCCATCCATGGTTCTGCACCTGACATAGCAGGTCAAGGTATTGCTAATCCCTATGCCACGATTTTAAGCATCGCCATGATGTTGCGCTGGCTAAAATTGAATGAAGAAGCGAATGATATTGAACAAGCGGTGTCCAAAGCAATTGAAAAAGGTGTGTTAACCAGAGATTTAGATCTAAATAGCAAGGTAACAACACAGCAAGCGATAGCCGCAGTGGTTAAAGAAATATGATAAGTATCTTTTTTCATTGTGAAACTGTCCACTGATCATATTACATTCAGTGTAATCAGGATGATAGATATTTTGGTAGGAGTTGCGAATCGATGTATGGGTTCAATTATGAATTTTCTGTTAGTTAAGTCGTTTAAATTTAGCTTTTTTCGCGGCGAGAGGCGCGCTCCTTCTAAGATTTATGTATGAGAGACAGTTCCTACAGTTAGGATAATAAAGAGACGAAAAACATGAACAATAACAACGTAATAATTTTCGATACAACGCTTCGAGATGGCGAACAAGCACTTCAATCAAGCCTCACTCAACGGGAAAAATTACAAATTGCATTCGCTCTTGAAAGACTGGGTGTTGATATTATCGAGGCGGGTTTTCCAGTTTCCTCCCCAGGCGATTTTGAGTCGGTTCAAGCGATTGCTAAAGCCATTAAAACCAGTCGAGTAGCGGGACTTGCCCGAGCGATTGATAAAGATATTGACGCCGCAGCAGAAGCGCTAAAAGTTGCCGAAGCTTTCAGAATCCATACCTTTATCGCGACATCGACTATCCATATAGAAAACAAATTAAGAAAAGGATTTGATGACGTTGTTGAGATGGCAGTACGCTCAGTTAAACGAGCAAGAAACTACACCGACGATGTTGAATTTTCCTGTGAAGATGCCGGTCGAACGCCAATAGATGATCTGTGTAGAATGGTCGAACTAACCATTGATGCGGGTGCAACAACCATCAATATTCCTGATACAGTCGGTTATACTATCCCCACAGAATTCGGAAAAATAATCGAAAATCTTTTCAATCGAGTTCCCAATATCGACAAAGCAATAATTTCAGTCCATTGCCACGATGATTTGGGTTTGTCCGTTGCTAATTCGATAGCCGCTGTTCAAGCGGGAGCAAGACAAATTGAATGTACCATCAATGGTATTGGTGAGCGTGCAGGTAATTGTTCACTCGAAGAAATCGCCATGATCTTAAATACTAGGAGCGATCAATTTGGTTTAACCACAAATATAAATAGCACTGAAATCCATCGCACAAGTCAGTTAGTTGCCACATTATGCAGTATGCCGATCCAAGCCAATAAGGCAATTGTAGGGGCGAATGCTTTTAGTCATTCGTCAGGAATTCATCAAGATGGCGTTCTAAAAAGTCAAAATACTTACGAAATTATTACTCCAGAAAAAGTCGGCCTTAACACCAACAAATTAAACCTAACCTCGCGTTCTGGAAGGCACGTAATTAAACATCGAATGGAGGAGTTAGGTTACGCGCGATCGGAATACGATTTGGATAAACTCTATGCAAGATTTATAGCGCTCGCAGATAAAAAAGGGCGAGTGTTTGACTATGATTTAGAGGCGCTGGTATTTTTCAATAATCTTGATTCAGAAGAGGCTTTTTATTCGCTAGAATCCTTAACCGTAACATCCGGTACCGCGGAAACGTCCACAGCAACTATGGAATTAAAATGTGGCGATAAAATAATAAAAGAAGCCGCCATCGGTAACGGGCCGGTGAATTCAATTTGTCGTTGTATTAGCCGTATTACCGGATACGATATAGAGATCAAAGATTTCAAAGTGGCTTCAACTTCGATCGGAACTGATGCCTTGGGTCAAGTTAATATTATTGCAAGTTGCAATAATCGAGATTCAGATAAAATGTATCATGGCCTAGGTTTAGCCACTGATATTATCCGTTCTTCTGCTAGAGCTTTGGTGCATTTAGTAAATGATATGCGATGTTCAGATAAGGTCTCGGAGCTGCGTAAAAAAGAAAAAATTGAGACCGTATAAATGAAGGGATTCGAGCTTGGTCTGACTCCAATAAAATTAAAATATAAAGTTAGTTCGCAATGCTTTTACCTGGTTTAAACTCAGCGACAATTTCTGAAGAAAAAGGTAGAGCAAATTAATTATCCGAATCTTTTGTCCTATAGGGAGAATACTTCAATTGATTGCCATTAATGCTTATGTATTTCGGCAAACCATTGCTCTAAATATTCGATACACTGTACTAACTTTGCTGGAACAAATTGACGCGCAGGGTATAAAGCATAAAGTGTTAGCATCGGCTTTTTTGATTCAGGAAGCACTTCAAGAACTTCGCCACTCGCTATAGCTTCTTTGCAGACGAAATCAGGTATAAAACCAAGTCCAATCCCACGCTTTATCGCTTCCATCATGAACATAGTATTATTAACCTTTAAGCGACCTTGTACCGTGATGCCATCTTCGATGGGCCACACATTCTTGCCTTGGAAATAACTATAAACAAAACAATTATGATCCTTAAGGTCTTTAGGAAGCGTAATGGTCGAATGCTTATCAAGGTAGTCAGGCGATG
>Ga0256847_1001677_pt1 | contig 10834 bp, 5 predicted proteins | sample TeddybearmetaG_FD_189099 | JGI IMG/M metagenome (GOLD analysis project Ga0256847, IMG submission 189099) | Hydrothermal vent microbial communities from East Pacific Rise, Pacific Ocean - Teddybear | ecosystem: Environmental > Aquatic > Marine > Hydrothermal vents | place: Pacific Ocean: East... | reverse complement strand
CAGCCAGATTCCGTTGCGGCATTGCCCTTTTTCAGTTCGGCCAGAATGCTGTTTCTATTCCAGACCCAACCCACAAATACACACAATACAAGACCAAGCAAAGGTTGAAAGTATCTTGTACTTACCTCGATAACCAGCCCAAACATCCAGTCGAAATTTAACAACACCACCGCACTTAATAAAGCAATCGCCCCGCCAATAATCCATACCGCCTTCTGGCGTCCCATGTTGTGATTTTCTATGGTGTATGCCACGGGAACCTCCAACATGGAAATGGATGAGGTAAGCGCTGCAATACTCATCAAAAAGAAAAATACCATTGAAACCACTACGCCAGCAGCGCCTATCGTCTGGAACAGGGCGGGTAACACGGTAAATATCAGGGTGTCTTCGGATATCAGGGCACCACTTTCGGTAAAAATCTCAACACCATTGTGCTGGGCTACATACATCGCAGGGATTATCAGTAACCCTGCCAGCACAGCAATGCCAATGTCGACCATCGTTACCATGCCACCAACAAGGGGCAGGTTTTCATCATCCTTGATGTAGGACCCATAAATGAGCATGGTGCCCACACCCAGGGACAGGGAGAAAAATGCAGAACCCAGTGCCTTGACGATAAGCGATGGAGTAATCGCCCGGTCAAAATCAGGTATCAGGTAAATCCTGAGCCCCTCCATTGCCCCATCCAGGGTGAGAACGTACAGGACCAGAATCACCAGGGTTACAATCAGCATGGGCATTAGCCTGGCTGACCATTTTTCAATACCACTCTGTACACCCCGGGAAATAATACCAACCGTTAACAGCATGAATATCACCATGAAAAACAGGTTACGGGGCAGGCTAAACTCTACCAGCCAGGCTGCGGCCTCGGAGAAGCCCGCAAAAGTCAAAATTGAGTTAAGGCAAAAAGCCATCATCCAGCCAGATACGATTGCGTAAAAGCTCAAAATAAAACTGGCGACTATCAACCCGGTGATGCCGGTTGCTCCTCCGAACATCCGTGAAACCGGACCCCGGGATACCGCTCGAAGTGCTTCTACGGCGTTTGCATGCGCGTGCCTGCCAATTATTAGTTCGGCCATTAAAGCCGGATAGGCTATACAGAAGGCAAGAACAAGGTAGATCATTAAAAAGGCGCCGCCACCATTACTTGCAGCCTGCGTAGGAAAACCCCAGATATTCCCCAACCCCACAGCAGAGCCTGCAGCTGCCATAATAAAACCAAACCGTGAGCTGAATTCACCCCGTGCTGCGGCCATAAGGTATCCTGTTATTATCTTTATATGGATGCGAACTGTAACACGATGGACAAACATGATTGAACTGACGCAACACCTGAAAAATATCGAAACAGATGGCTACACCATCATTGAAAATGCGATCAAACCCGGCCTGGTTGATATGCTTAACCAGGCATTGTCAGACCTGGAAAAAAACCTCGCCATCAAACCCGGTGACAATACATTTGAAGGCCACAATACAATTAGAATTTACAACCTGCTTGCACACCAGGCGGTATTTCAACAGATTCCCGTACATGCCCAATTACTGCCCATTATAGAAGGCGTACTGGACAAGGGCTGCCTGGTTTCATCTCTATCCTCCATTTCTATCGACCCGGGGGAAGTTGCACAACCCATGCATGTTGACGATGCCCTGATGCAGCAAAAGCGCCCCCACAAAAGTATTGTATGCAATTCCATGTGGGCGCTTACGGATTTCACAGAAGAGAATGGTGCAACCCGAATAGTGCCCGGTAGCCATAATTGGGATCACACGCCGGAATACCGCAAGCACTACGATTCCATTCCCGCCGAGATGTCCAAGGGCAGTCTACTTATCTGGAACGGTAGCTTATGGCATGGTGGTGGAGCCAACAACAGTGGTGAGCGGCGCGTGGGTATTGCCATGAATTATTGTGCTGGCTACATTCGTCAGCAAGAGAACCAACAGTTGGGTCTGTCAAAGGAAATAGTTGAGCAGTTCTCTGCCCGGCTGTTACACCTTATTGGTTACGGCACCTACAATGGGTTAATCGGACATATCGATAAACAAAGTCCGGGCCACCGCATTCTTGGCAAGGATGACAAATTCCTCAATATCTGGGACGTTGCAGACGGGAAAAGCTAGCGCCGTTTACCCCAGTGGCAATGCGGTATCCAATTTTAATTCCCGCAGCGCAATATTGGAGCGCACCTGTGAAATTTGCGGGAGGGTCATCAGAAAATCGCTTAAAAACTTGTCGAGTGAATCGATACTGGCGGTGACTACGCGCAGAATGAAATCAGCATCACCAGTGGTTGCAAAACATTCGATCACCTCCGGATGCGCCATAACCGCCGCCTCAAAAGACGAAGTGCTGTTCTGTTCGTGTCTTGCCAGTGTCACATGTACAAAAGCACATAAGTTGAGCCCGAGCTTTTGACGATTGAGTATCGCGGCGTAACGCTGGATTACACCTTTGCTTTCCAGTGCCCGTACCCGACGCCAGCAAGCGGCGGTGGAGATCCCCACTTTTTCGGCAAGGCGCTGGTTACTCAGTCGCCCATCTTCCTGCAGGGCCTTCAGAATGCAGTTGTCTATTTTATTCATGAAAGAATATTACCTAAATATACCCATAAACGTAAGATTCTTTCTATTAATGCCGCATTCCCTCAAATACAGAAAGCAAATATCCCATATATCCGTGTAAAGTTGACTAACCATCTCACTACCTGCGGATGCCAAAATGAACACACACCACAACACTTTGCCATTGGATAAATATGATCTTATGGATCGTTACGTTCGAAACTCGGGCAGGGTATTTCTCACAGGTACCCAGGCTCTGGTGCGCCTGCCCATGGTTCAATATGAGCTGGACAGGCAACAGGGGCTGAAAACTGCCGGATTTATCTCCGGTTATCGCGGCTCACCTCTGGGTGGTTATGATCTGGAGCTGTGGCGAGCCCGCCGTTTCATGGAACAACACCACATCGATTTCATGCCCGCTATCAACGAGGAGCTGGCGGCAACAGCAATTCTGGGTACCCAGCAAGTAGAAAGTGCGGTTGAGAGAGAAGTGGACGGCGTATTTTCCATCTGGTATGGCAAGGGTCCCGGAGTTGACCGCGCTGGCGACGCCCTAAAACATGGCAACGCCTACGGCAGTTCACCCCACGGTGGGGTATTGGTGATTGCCGGTGATGACCACGGCTGTGTATCGTCGAGTATGTCGCATCAGTCGGATGTGGCTTTCATGGCATTTTTTATGCCCACCCTTAATCCAGCGTCTGTCGAGGAGTACATCCAGTACGGATTGTACGGATTCGCCCTGTCGCGCTTTTCCGGTTGCTGGGTAGGCTTCAAGGCTGTTTCGGAAACAGTGGAAAGTGCCGCCTCCGTTAACCTGTTGGAACTACCCAGATTCAGAACACCCACAGACTATCAAATGCCGGATATTGGTTTGCACTATCGCTGGCCTGATTTACCAGGACCACAGGTGGAGGCGCGCATGGTAGCGAAACTGGACGCTGTGCGCGCCTTTGCCCGTGCCAACCCTGTAGACAGGCGCATATACAACATCTCCGGTGCCCGGTTGGGCATTATCACTACCGGCAAGGCGCACCTGGATTTGATGGAAGCGCTTAGATTGCTAGGCGTGGACGAGCAACGTGCTCGCATGCTGGGTATTGATATCTACAAAGTGGGCATGGTATGGCCTTTGGAGACCGAGGGCGCGCGGGCGTTTTTACGCGGAAAGAAAGAAGTGTTAGTTGTTGAGGAAAAACGCGGCATCATCGAAAGCCAGCTCAAGGAAAACCTTTACGACTACCAGAGCGATAAACCCAGTCGTATGGTTGGCAAATATGACGAACAGGGGCAGGCACTGGTTCCCTGGACCGGCGAGTTGAGTCCGACCCTTTTAGCACCAATCGTCGCTTCGCGAATCACACACGAATTTCCAGACGTGCGGTTTGACAGGGAATTATCCGGTCTTGCCAACAGCCTGGTAGAGCTGAGGGTACCGACGGATGTTAAACGTACCCCTTACTTCTGTGCAGGATGTCCACACAACACCTCAACCAAAGTACCACAAGGGAGCAAAGCCCTGGCGGGCATTGGTTGTCACTTTATGGCGAGCTGGATGGATAGAAATACCGAGTCCCTGGTCCAGATGGGAGGAGAAGGCGTAAGCTGGGTGGGCAAGTCCCGGTTTACGGGTAATCCCCATATATTCCAGAACCTGGGCGAAGGCACCTATTTTCATTCAGGTTATCTGGCTATTCGGCAGGCCCTGGCTACTGACACCAACATCACTTACAAAATTCTGTTTAACGACGCTGTAGCTATGACCGGCGGCCAACCGGTGGACGGTACTATCAGTGTACCGGCTATCGCTAACCAGATGCGCGCCGAGGGCGTGCAGCGTATCGCTATTGTTAGTGACGAGCCGGAAAAATTTAGTGATAAAGGGATTTTTCCTGAAGCTACAAGTTTTCATCATCGTGACGAGATGGACACTCTGCAGCGGGAACTGCGCACAGTGCCCGGTGTGAGCGTGCTGATCTATGATCAGGCCTGTGCAGCGGAGAAGCGTCGCAAGCGCAAACGCGGCACATACCCGGACCCGGCACGCCGAATATTTATCAACCAGGCTGTGTGTGAAGGGTGTGGTGACTGCTCAGCGCAATCCAACTGTTTGTCAATTTATCCGGTGGATACCAGTCTGGGTCGCAAACGTAAAATAGACCAGTCATCCTGCAACAAGGATTATTCCTGCGTGAAAGGCTTCTGTCCCAGTTTTGTTACCGTAGAAGGTGGCGAACTGAAGCGGCCACAAGCCCTGGTTCAAAGTCATGATTTCGACGGGCGCATTGCAGCACTACCCAGTCCGAAACTCGCTACCCTCGATGAATCCTTTGATCTGGTCGTTGCCGGAGTAGGTGGTACCGGCGTTGTCACCGTGGGGGCACTAATTACCATGGGCGCGCATCTGGAAGGCAAAGGCGCATCTGTACTTGATTTTACCGGCTTCGCACAAAAGGGCGGTGCGGTGATCAGCCATATTCGAATCGGCCGCACTCCCTCTGATTTGCACCAGGTGCGTATTGCAGATAGCCGGGCAGATGCAGTAGTGGTATGCGATATCGTAGTGGGAACAGACCCAAAAGTAGCGCGGGTACTGGCAAAAAACAGAACCCATATCCTTGTTAACCACAGCGAAGTACCCACTGGCCAGTTTGTCCAGAACCGCAACGCAGATATTCATATAGATGAACGCTTGCAAGCTATAGGGGCTGCTGTGGGGCCGGAAAACCTGGAAGTAGTTGAGGCCAACGCCTTAATGGAACGACTAATGGGGCATACCGTCTATGCCAACGTCTTTATGCTGGGACACGCATGGCAACAGGGTCTGGTACCGGTTTCCCAGGCAGCCCTTTCCAGGGCAATAGAGATAAACGGCGTGAGCATTGAGGAAAACCAGCGGGCATTCATGTGGGGGCGCTTATCGGCCCACGACCCTGACTACGTAACAGATGCAGCTAAGCTACCCGCAACAAAAATGCCCGAAATGACGCTAAATCAACTGATAGAGCACCGGTCAGCGCTTTTGGTGCAATACCAGAACGAAGCCTATTCAGACAGTTATCGCACATTCGTCGCTAGGGTTCAGTCTGTGGAAAAGACCCTGAAGAATGAGGATTACCCATTAACCCGGTCAGTGGCGGTAAATATTTTTAAACTGATGGCTTACAAAGACGAATACGAAGTGGCCCGTTTGTACAGCAATGGCGACTTTCTAAAACAGGTTGCCAGCACTTTTCAGGGTCAATACAAACTGAGCTTTCATATGGCACCACCCATTTTTAACAGAGGTCTCGACGAACTGGGTCGGCCCAAAAAAACCCGGTTTGGTGCCTGGATGCTGCCGCTGTTTCACCTACTGGCAAAGGGTAAAGTATTGCGTGGAACTGTGTTGGATCCATTTGGCAGGTTAAAGGAGCGACGCGAGGAGCGGGCAGTTCTTGGGGAATACCGGGAATTGCTTGAAGAACTACTGCAGGGTGTAAATAGGGACAACCTGTGCTTTGCGCTTCAGTGTGCCAACTTGCCAGACCAGGTGAGAGGTTATGGTCTGGTTAAAACCAAAGCGATCGATGAATTTCGACAAAATCGGGTGAAATTGATGCATCGTTTTCACAATCCCGCCAGCGTTGTGCATATTCACAACACAGTCCAATCCGAACACTAATTCCCGAACCGGTATCGCAGTTTGATTACAAAGCGGTCTATCACAGGGGTACTCAAGGCATCTGAAAACAGATCGCCAAAACTGTCATCCCCTCTGTTGGGCAGGTTACTGCCGCGGGTGTAAACGATAAACAGGTCAGAAAGCGGTGCTATCTCCCAACGATAACGCAATTGGGCAGTCATGCGGCTAATGGTGAAATCAGCGGAGCCTATGTTTCCCGGGTCACCAATTTCCACAAGATTTCCGTCTCCCGGTGGCGGACTGTAAAGCTGCTGTGCATCTGCACGAATGCCGGTCCACTGCAGCGAAAATCGCAATTGTTGTTTGGCGCTAAAAAACACATCCATAGCCACACTCGGCTGCCACTGTTTGGCATCGTACGTGCCCAGCACAGGTCCATTGAGGTGAATCAACCATTCATTCGCAATCCGGTACTGAAAATCCAGGTCAAAGGAAAACCGGTCATTAGGTTTATAGGAGATGCCGCCCTTAACCGTGTAGGAGTAATCTCCAAATACTTCTGAAACGGCATTTATAGCAATAGAAGTGCTAACCGTCTGCGCCGTATCCGTGCCGTAGGAAATCTCGGCTATACCACCCCAGTCCGTCTTAAAGTCTCCATTGCCCTCGGTGAGCGTATCATTCCATTGCGCAGGCCGGTAAATAAGCGTGCTGTTCAATTCACTACTGTTCAAAAACGTTAGTGTATTTCGGAAAAATATCGAGCTGCGCACCACCCGGCCACTGGTATTGGTTTCGTGGGACAGGGATAACCAGTTTTTGCGATTGCGTAAATTTTTCAAGCCGGATTTCTGACGTTGGTAGGAGTATCGAAAAGTAACAACATCATTTCGGCGAATGAATCCAAAGTCGCTTATATCAAGCTGCTTGTCGATATAGTCAAAGGTAAATCGATGCAGTATCCCCTTTACCGGAATGTAGTTCAGGTCTACATAACCACCGTAACCTTTGTTGTCATCCACGTCACTGGCCAACAACTGCGCATCCCAGATCACTTTGCTTGCAGCACTGCGATAATGCAGATCCACGCCATGGGACATTGCATCTGCTTCCGGATGCGCAACCAGCGTGGACATCCACCCGATGGCCTTGCGGCCTTTTCCCGCATGTTCATATAAAAACCGGGCTACGCCAAAATCACGGCCCTGCTGGTTAATCCTTGTTTCTGTTCCATCTGCGAACTCTCCCCGAATACTTGTGTCATCCTCGGCGGCCAACATCAGGCCATAACGAATGCGCCCCTTGCTACCAGTCAGCTTAACGGCGCCAAGCAATTCACTGGGCTGGCTTAATTCAATGTCGGCAACGTTTACCCCTGCTGGAATTTCAGGACTACGAGGAGCACCACCAATTCTACGTGTATTAATTAGCGTTGTGGGTTGCAGGGAAAAAGTGTTGGGAACTGTGCGGGCTCCGGCGTTGTCATTCGTACCCCTTATTTCAGAACGCGGAGAGGTAATAAAAATTTCACTGCCTTCAAGAAAGAACAAACGTTTTTCAGGAAAAAACGTTTCAAACTCCGTCAGGTTTACCACTACATCATCGGATTCAACAATCCCGAAATCCGGGTTAAGTGTCGCACTGAGCTGCATATTTGAAGATGGCCGCCAGAAAATGTCTGCACCTACCCGGCTGCGTACCTTGTCCCGGGTTCTATCCAGCGTTGCAGCAACAAAAGGGTAAATAGCAAATTGCTGCCCCGGATTAATATTTTCAATTTCAATGCGCTGAAATCCCGACAAAAATTGAGGCTGTGTATTCGGCAAGGCCGGCCATGACCAGGTTTCATCCAGATTGGCAACCCTGCGCTCAATGGCAATTCCCATAGTGCGCTTCCCCGTGATATCAGGCAGCGACATCATCGACCACGGCAGGAACATTTCTATGGAATAACCATCTTCAGTCACCTGGGTGCGCCCATCCCAGGGACCATCCCATAGTCGACTCAATTGTCGTTCTGGCAACAAAGTACCATCCAGCAAGGTGCCACCCAGATTCACGCCAAAGAACAGGCCATACACAGCAGTTCCTGAGGTGTCCAGATACAGGTTTATGCCGTCCCTATTTACCTGTTTATCCCGGGAACTAAGCCTTGCAAGTAACTCGCTTTGTGGTTGTTGCGCTCGTGAACCTACGAACAGGCCTTTCGCTGTATAGAATAATCTGGTTTCTGTTTTGTAACGCGCATCCGTTAACACATCTGGACTCACCACCTGCATATCATCAAATACCGGTACCCTGCTCCAGATGCTGTCGCTCAAATCGCCATCAATGCGCAGCTCAACCCCATCAAATCTGGGGATAATCAGGGTCGGCCCGGCCATACCCGACAAATTATCCGCCCCAATGGCGTGACCAATCGTACAGAGAGCTACAACAAAGCCCGCGATTAACCGACATTTCATTAAATATTCCTGATTGGCATTTCTATTGAGAATAGTGCATCTCTTCGGCCGCTGACAAGTCAGCCCCGATTACGTGTTGTCGCGGCCATTCCGGCAGGAAATTTATTTTACGGGCACTGCAACGAACCGGGGCTTTCGCACATCTATACAATATAACCTGAAAATTCTGTCACTAAGGCAGACAGGCAAAACCATAAACATTTGGGACAGGAAGAACGATGAAAACCCTAATACAGAGAAAATTACCCGGTATAACAATGGCTTATGTACGATGCCTGGCACTATTCACAGCCAGTCTGCTTTTGCTAAGCGTCAATGCCGCAACAGGTACCTTTAGCCAGAGCTTTGATGTGTCATCTGGAGGAAAACTCACAGTTAATGCCGAAAGCAGTAAAATTGACGTGCGCGGTGGTGACAATGCTCACTTAACTGTCCAGATCTCACGTGGTGACGACAGTGAGCAGGATATTCGTGATGACTATGACATCGAGTTAACGCAAAGCCGTAACACCGTGAAGGTTTCTATCCAGCGCCTCCACAAATTCAGTTTCCGGCAGTCACGCTCCCTCAAAGTAGACATTTCGCTACCTGCAGAATTTAACGTGGACCTTAACAGCTCCGGTGGAAGTATTAAGGTTGAGGATGTATCCGGAGAGATCCAGACCCACACCTCCGGCGGCAGTCTGCATTTTATCAACGTAGCTGGCACAGTTCAGGGTAAGACCAGTGGTGGCTCCATCGAGTTGACAGGTAAGCCCCAAACTGCAGATTTAAAAACCTCCGGAGGCTCCATACGTGTCGGTAAAGTGCAGGGCGAAATAAGCGCGCGCACTTCTGGTGGAAGCATATCCATTAAGGGTGCCGGGGGCACTGTGATAGCTAAAACTTCCGGAGGAAGCATTAAAATCGGTGAAGCGCACGGAGCTATTAAGGCAAAAACATCCGGTGGTAAGATAGTTGCGCATCTACCTTCCCAATTGTTGGCAGATAGTGAACTCAGTACCTCTGGCGGCTCGGTTACGGTTTATCTGGGAGCCTCTGTTGCAGTCAATATTAATGCGCACACCAGTGGCGGGCGGATACACAATGATCTGCCCATTATCGTGAGGGGAGACACTTCCAGGGTAAGCCTGAAAGGTGAGCTTAACGGTGGTGGCCCGGAATTAAAACTGCGCGCATCAGGCGGTTCAATCAACCTGCGCGAAATCTAGGACAGACCCCTCCCCTGAAGGTTTGCGCTGGGCGTGTGCACCATCACATGCCCAGCACAAACTGTGCAGCACCCAACAATCCAGGGTTCTCATGAATAATCAGGTGGGTAGGAATACGTTCCATCAGGCTGCGATACCCGCCTTTATTCTCAAAGCCCTCTCTAAACAGGCTACCCGCCAATACCTCGGGATAACGTCTGGCAATACCCCCAGCAATATACAAGCCATCAATAGCATAGAGAGATAAGGCCAGGTCTCCGGCGACCTGGCCCAGTATTTCGAAGAATAAATCCAGAGTTTGCGTTGCCAGTTCATTTGTTGATTCCCCAGCCCGCGAGCCCTCGGCCAGGGCAAAGATGTTTTTTGCAGAAAGAGACTCGGACGGCGTACCGCGAACCTTGCTCAGTGCCCAATATATATTTTCTATACCCGGCCCGGATAATAATCGCTCATTGGTAATGCGGCCAAATCGGGAAGTAAGTGCTACCAATATCTCAAGCTGAATTGGCGTATGTGGAGCAAACCCCACCTGACCTGCCTCACTAACAATAACACTCCGCCTTCCTTGCTGGCTAAGCAGGCCCGCACATCCCAGGCCTGTACCTGGTCCGATAACGCAGAGCCTTGAACTATCCTGGCCAGAAATGAAACCGGGCGCTTTGCCAATCCTTGGCAGCTCATCCTCTCCCAGGCGGGGCAAAGCGTGCGCTACTGCTTCAAAATCATTAAGCAATTTCACCCGGGCTCCCCGAAAAATACCGGCAAGCTCCGCTGCACCAATTTGCCATGCATTATTGGTGAAATTTACCGCCTCATCAACGACCGGACCTGCCACGGCAAGACAGATGTTATCCAGATCAGTTACTTCTACTGCGTCCAGATAGTGGTGCAGGGCGAGCTCAAAACTTGGGAACTGAATGCAGGGATAGGTGATGGCCTTCTCCAGCTCTGGA
>Ga0256847_1001676_pt1 | contig 10837 bp, 12 predicted proteins | sample TeddybearmetaG_FD_189099 | JGI IMG/M metagenome (GOLD analysis project Ga0256847, IMG submission 189099) | Hydrothermal vent microbial communities from East Pacific Rise, Pacific Ocean - Teddybear | ecosystem: Environmental > Aquatic > Marine > Hydrothermal vents | place: Pacific Ocean: East... | reverse complement strand
ACCGGAAATGTCGGCGAATAAAACAGCTCTTTGTTGTTCCTTGTTTAGCATCTTAGTTAGGCAATGATCATCCGTCGATTTAAATTATTTGAATAGTGATATTTTTTTGTGCGGTCTTTTTTTTTGTGCGATAAAGCAATTTGTCGGTCGTCCATCATTGAGATATTCAATCTTATCCTCATAAATTTTAAAATCCGAAAACCTATCTGCCAGTTCGCCAGGATTTAGTAAAAAACGCGGATTCTTGGGACTTCCAAACTGTTCACATCCAGTCAGAAAAGTTTGATATATAATAAACCCTTTAGGCGCAATTAGCGATCTTAGTTGTTCGAACAGATCTCTATGTAAATATCGAATCACAATCACTGCAGAATATAGCCCTGCTAGTTTATCAAGTTGTTGGGGATTACGCTCTAAGTCAATTTTCTTAACATCCACTCGCTGTTGATTAATTTTAGCTAAAGATTGTAGCCGGTCAAGTGCGCTCTGGCTGTAATCTACGCTAGTCATAGACCAGCCGTTGTTTGCCATACAAACGCTATCTCGTCCGGAACCACAAGCGAGATCAAGACCCTTTTTATTCATACAAAGATCAGAATATTGATCGATAAACTGCTGGACAACTTTAGCTGGTTTCCACAGGCGTCTTGATCTATTCCCTTTGACTAGATGCGCACTATCTTTCGAGAAACACGATCGCTCGTCTTCTAATATTTGTCTAAGCGAAATGCTATATCCCTTAGCAGCAAGAATTTTATCCGCTAATTCGATATCCTGATTATCGCCCAAAATATTGAGTCGCTGAGTTTTATCTGGGAGTTCGTGAATTCTTTGCTCTAACTGTGCTACTGGAATATTGGTAGAATTAGCGATATGACTTTGTTTGAACAACTCCTCTCGGCGAAGATCTATTAGAGGAGATAGACTTAAAGCTTTCAGATCCATCTTTATTTAATGATCGCTTGGCGTGTAACATGCCACTCTTGATCATCAATATCACCTTCATTATTAATTTTTGGGTAGCTAATAGCATGTTGATCACAGAATTTTTTGACTTGTGGATGCAGCCATTCGAATCGAAGCGCCTCACATTGTTGTTCAGATAACTGTCGCTCGGTATATCCACCCGCTAGTTCTCTTTGTCTTTGTGCTTCGTATAAAATAATTGCAGCGGCGACCGATACATTTAGTGACTGCACCATACCAAGCATCGGAATAATAATATGTTCATCTGCAAGTTCTGCGGCTTGCTCGCTAACACCATACAATTCTGATCCCACTAGTATGGCTGTTGGCTTGGTATAATCTATTTTGCGAAAGTCTGTAGCTCGATCAGAAAAATGCGCTGCTAACACTTGTTTGCCTTCAGATTTAATTTGTTCAACACCGCTGACTAAATCAGAATGGGTATGCGTCTTAACCCAACGGTTGCTACCCATTGCGGTGCCGCGACATTCTTTCAGTTTTTTGTTTGAGTCTACTAGATGATCAGGATAAACCGCGTGAACCTCACCGATGCCTACCGCGTCGCAGGTTCTGACAATGGCTGCCAAATTATGAGGTTTGTGCACTTCGTCCATAAATACGGTAAGATCTTTTTGACGACGATCAAGTAACTGATTAATTTTATCGTTTCTAGGATTTAAATTAGTAAGATCTTTTAACACAGCAGTCTTCTAGTTTGCTACTATCCGATTGCCACTATGGCATCCATTTCTACCAATGCACCCTTCGGCAATTCTTTTACACCAACAGCTGCTCTTGCTGGATAAGGTTGCTGGAAATACTCAGCCATGATTTCATTCACCAATGGAAAACACGAAAGATCGGTCAAAAAGATATTAAGTTTAAGGATCTGATTGAGATCGCTACCCGCGGCAACACAAATTGCCGATAGATTCTTGAACACTTGATGAATTTGGGGCTCAATATTGCTAGAAACAAACTCCATAGTTTTAGGATCGAGCGGTATCTGCCCGGAAACATAAAGCGTGTTTCCATGCTGAACTGCTTGCGAATAAGTGCCAATAGCTGCCGGTGCGTTTTCAGTTTGTAAAATTTTCTTAGTGGTCATTATTTTATTCCCATCTTTTTGTTGCAATCTGGATAGGCCGAGAAAAATCCGGCTAACGTTTACGAGAAACTTTTATAACAAAATTGAATTGTCTTATTTTTTTGATCAAATTAGCCAGTTGTAAGCGACCTTTTAACTCAATTATAAAGCTGAGTAAATTGGTTGATCCATCCATCGTATCAATCCCAACATTGACCGTGTTAACCCCTTCATCAGCAATTAGGTTAGCTACTTTTGCGAGGACCCCGTGGCGATTGACCACCTCTACTTTAAGTTCTAATCTAAACATGCCTTCTACGTTTTTGTCCCATTGCACCGGCACGTATTTATCGAGTTTAGTGGCATGATCAGCAATGTTAGGACAATCTTGCAAATGCAAAATAAATCCACCACCACTACTAATAGTCCCCACTATAGAATCTCCAGGAATAGGATGACAGCACTTGGCATACTCAATCATCATTCCTTCGGTTCCGCGAATAGCTAACGGCCGATTGCTATCTTCATGTTTTTTTATCGCATCGGCAGGATTCGGCGATAACCTATGAGCGATAATGACACTGGCTGTTTGACCCAAGCCTATTTCTGCTAACAGATCGTCAAAATGATTTTTCTTGGTTTCCTTAGTGACTCTATCTAATATTGACTGTTCGATGTTTTCAATTGATTGATTACCGAGTGATTTCTCGAGCAAGCGTTTACCCAAATTAATTGCATCATCTCTTTTTAAATTTTTAATAAAATGTCTAATATTGCTACGAGCTTTACTGGTTATAACAAAACTTAACCAACCCGGATTAGGTTTAGCTCCAGGCGCAGTGATAATTTCGACTGTTTGACCGTTGAGCAACGGAATAGATAACGAAACTATTTTGCCATCTACTTTACACGCGATACAGCTATTACCCACATCGGTGTGAATTGCGTATGCAAAATCTACCGGCGTGGCATTTTTTGGCAATTCTATAATGCTTCCATTAGGGGTAAAAATATAGACTTCACCGGGAAACAAATCAACCTTAACGCTTTCAATAAATTCTAAAGAATCACCGGTATTTTGCTGTAGCTCCATTAAGTTACTCATCCACTCACGAGCTTTTATTTCTGCTCGATTAACATCGGAAGGATTCTTGTAAAGCCAATGAGCAGCAACTCCATTTAGCGCCATTTGATTCATTTCAGTGGTTCTGATCTGCACTTCTATATGTAGCCCATGAGGACCCTTAAGCGTGGTGTGCAGGGATTGATAGCCATTGGCTTTTGGGATAGCCATATAGTCTTTGAAACGACCAGGAACCGGATTATACAGGTTATGTAATTGACCTAAAATTCTATAGCAACTGTCTTCCGTATCAGTGACCACTCTGAAACCATAAACATCCATGACTTCGTTGAAAACATTAACCTTGGTGAGCATCTTTTTATAAATACTAAAAACAGATTTCTCACGGCCTGCAACTTCTGCATCTATACCTTCCGCTGTAAGACGTTGAAGGATATTGTTAGAGATACTATTGATAATTTCTTTGCGGTTACCGCCAGCCTTCCTAACCGATTCTTTTAGTACCCTACAGCGCATTGGATACTGAGCCGCAAAGCTCAAATCTTCAAGTTCCTCGCGAATGGTAAACATCCCCAAACGATTAGCAATCGGGGCATAAATTTCCATCGTCTCTTTGGCTATTCGAATTCGTTTTTCGGATTTTAGGGAACCTAAGGTGCGCATATTGTGCAGTCGATCAGCGAGCTTAATTAATACCACTCGTAAATCTTCCACCATCGCCATCATCATTTTACGGAAATTTTCCGCTTGAGCCTCTTTGCGAGAGCGAAATTTAATTTGAGTTAGCTTGCTAACGCCTTCTACAAGAGCGGCAACTCGTTCGCCAAATTTATTGGTTAATTCCTCTGATGTGACTTCACAATCTTCAATGACATCATGCATAAGAGCCGCCATGATAGTCTGCGAATCAAGATGTAAGGTGGCTAGGATTTTTGCGACAGCGACCGGGTGGGTAATATAGGGATCACCGCTGGTGCGAAGTTGCCCGTCATGTGAGTCACGAGCAAAAATATAAGCTTGTTGGATTTTCTCTACTTGAGCATCATCCAAATAGGTCTGAAGTTGTTCTTTTAGACCATTAAAAAGGTACACACAAGCCTCCTAAATGCGAGCCGCAGTAATTCTGCCTGTGATACCTAGGACAACAAAGCTATTTTTCAATAACTTGTTCGTCTAGAATAACTTCGTCTTCTTCGATAATTTCTTCGACGGGCGGAGCTCCAAGTTTATCGATATTTTCAGCAGAAACTAAGTTTTCTTCAATTTCTCGTAGCGCAACAACGGTTGGCTTGTCGTCGTCCCAATCCACCATGGCATCTTTTCCACCGGTTGCTAGTTGTCTAGCTCGCTTAGATGCAACCATAATAAGGTCGAATCGATTACCAATTCTATCAACTGCATCTTCAACTGTGACTCTTGCCATTGGAAACTCCAAAATAGTGTTCTAAGAAAATAGGTGCTGCCTATCCTCATTAATTAATTTAGATGGCTGAAGGATAGTAAGCACTAACATTGTTCTTACCAGAACCACAGCAGCCAAAAAGGTCGCATAGTTTACCTTAAATTGTGCCTGACTCCAAAAGATTGCACAACAAATGAACATGTTTTTTCTGCTGAATGGGCAATTTTTGCCTCTCAGCTAAAATAATCGCTTTAATTTCTGAAACGGCCTGTAAGAAATCATCATTAATGACCAAATAATCGTATTCATCGTAATGTGACATTTCGGTAATTGCTTGACTCATTCTTTGCAGAATAACGCTATCATCGTCTTGACCGCGCCCCTTTAATCGACTTTCTAGAGCCTCTTTACTGGGCGGTAAAATAAAAATTGAACGGCTCTTTGGTAAGTGCTGCTTGATCTGCCGGGCGCCCTGCCAATCTATTTCTAAAATGACATCAACACCTTTTTCGATCTGCTCAGCAATTGAAGCCTTGCTGGTGCCATAAGAATTGCCAAAAACCGTCGCATGTTCGTAAAAAGCGTCGTTATCCACCAAAGACTGGAACTGATCTATGTCAACAAAGTGATAATCAACACCATCAACCTCAGCATCGCGCTTTTGTCGAGTGGTATGGGAAATTGCTGTTTGAACAGCCCCAAGTTCATCAATAAGCTGTTTTAACAAACTCGTTTTGCCAGCACCAGAAGGGGCTGAAACAACGAATAAATTAGCTTTTGCGACCATAACTGCGTGATTTTCCTTGAGTAAATAGCTTGTTAGCGATGTCAGAAGTTTAACAAGTGCAAATGCGTATGGCTATGATTGAATTAACAGTTTTTGGGAGATAAATTTAGGTCTGATAAATATCAACTATTTTGAACCTACCCGCTTCGAGTTCTTTTTGTATTTACGCCAATCCGAGCGTTGTTTCAAGTTGGATAAATCTACAATCGCATTCTTAGTAGTTACCGGCGTCTTCAATATATTGTAAAGCGACAATTACGCCGCAAGAATTACCTAATGCTTGAGAACGGAACTAGGAGAGTAGGGAATAATTATGGACTGTCCCTTAAATCGCCAACTGCGAGCATTGGGGACGCAGCAATCAGTGGTTTATCCGCTACAGTATTTTGTTAGTTCGAGCTTTAATAACGCCGCTAACCAATTCAGGGTATTCTCTCATAAATTGTATAAACTCTTTCTCAACATCGCTAGTGGCAATTATTGCCCCCTGCACAGCTTTAACGAATCGCTCCTGCTGTAGATTAATAGGTTGAATTATTCCTTTAACTAACAACACAAGGTATTTGCCTGCATAGCTGATTAAATGCCGACTTACAGGATTATAATCATCAGACAATTTGATATCGAAACCACCGTGAACAAGTAATTTCATATGTGAATCTGGAAAAATGTTTTTCACCTCAGCCATATTGTTTAGTAGATGACTGATCATTATTTCATCCTCCAAAATGCCTACATGGCTACTGTTAAAGCCGAACTGATTACGAGATTGCTTTTGCGCTTCTGGACGTAATTGACTTGACAGCGGTACAACGCCATCGCTGTTTTCACCTAATTTCAGTGTACTAGAATTATTGTAGGCATAAAAAAGTTGATGATTGATAACACTAGGTAACGGCTTTCTATAAAGTTTCTTTATGAATCGGCTAGTTGGATTTAGATCCCGCCACGATGGCAATACGATTAATCCGTTTTTCTCACCTGACGCAGCCGCAGGGTGACCGCCGAGTGGGCTTGCAATACTTACAAATAACTCGACTTTATTTTCTTTCGCCGTTCCCCTGTATTTATTAAATGCTTCTCTAACTATAAGCCCACCCATACTGTGAGCGACCACAATCATCGGCATGTCACCCATAGGGATGACTGTTCCAGACAGAAATATATTGTAAAAAAAATCAGCCAACTGATCTAGGTCGCCGCCAGAGGGATAGTAGAAAAACCAAGCTTGATAACGCTCTTTATCCATTTGTTCAATAATAGCTCTAAATGATCTAGAACTACCACCAATTCCGTGCACGAAAACAACCGGTATCTTATGTGCGACGTTTTCTCTTAAGGTATAAAACATAGTTTGTGCATATTCTAGAAATGAAGCCGGATCGTACATACCCATAGTCGCTATTTTCTCATCAAACATTGGATCATCAAGGCTGCGAATTGTTCCTGCTGGATAATAAAGAGACCGTTCTACCTCAACGATTTCAGGCATGAAAATTATTTCAGCCCAATAAACCTTGGAGCTTGCCACTATTTCTATATCCATATGTTTAACGATTCTGTCCGGAAAGTTGGTAGTATTTAGAACGATATTTCTCTTACCAACAATTTCAGATTGATGAAACACCCTATCTTTATTTATATCTGCATAAATCAGTAACGTGTAAACGCCTTCTGGAAGGTTTAAACCGTAATGCGTACCTACTCCCTTAAAGAACATAGTATCGACTCGTTCATTTTTTTTGAATTTATTAGAATAGGCTGCAACAGCCATAGATAAGTTCGAGTAGTCGCTTGATTTAGTTATCGACTTACCCCAGATATAAAAAGTTTCCTGATCTAACATGTGCTTTAAATTGACTTGACTCGGATCAGCATTTTGAAGTTTTGTATATTCCGCTTGAATAGCAGAATATTTCAGGTAGGTACATGACGTCAGCATCAAAGCTAAACAAGTGGTTATAATATTAATTTTTTTAATCAAATCATTTACTCTGGACAATTGTGTCTATGATAAAGAAAACTATATGAAATGAGCAGTATTGAAATCTAATTACCACGTGCGAAACATCGGCTTGCCTTATTGAAGATTTGAGATTTATTCATAACAACATAAAATCTTCGTTCAATATTGTAGTATAGCAAGAACGAAATACGGGGTATTGTTTCGTAAAGTCTTTTTTTACTTGAATGACTGTTTAGCCTAAAGGACAACAATACCAAACATGCAACCACAAGACCAAGCATGTTGTAGTATATTAGATTCATTATTCGGATAATTTCTCCACCGTCAAACACATAATCTCTCACTGAATCACAGCGGTAAGCAGCTGAACAATCCCTACCAAATAAGCGTATAAATCAGAGTATTACAAATAACTAAATGAAAACAAAAATCATTCTGAATGAATTTTTTGCTGATGTCACTCCGAACACGCATAAGATTCGAAGAAGAAGTTTGCAGGGCATGATTACTGACTTAAACTCAGGGGTCTCATTATCAGTGATTTCTCTCAATAGAAATACTAATAGCAATACCACTAAAAAACATCAGATCGAGACAGGCACTCATATTTGTAGCCATATTCATCTTCATCTAGGTTGTTTTAATCTTCATTACGACTTACTTTAACTCTTCTCTTTATGCACACTTTTTCTCTTCTTCGGTAAAAATATTGTCTATTTCGATTGTTAAGTATAAATTAATTTTTTCATCCTCGAGAAAGGGATATTTACTTTTTGACCGCTATGACAAGTATAAATAGTAGTAAATTTGCGTATATTAATCCCTATTCGATATTTTGAATTTGCTCTCTCATCTGCTCGATTAAAACTTTAAGCTCAACCGAAGCTGCGGTAGTTTTGGCGCTAATAGATTTAGAACCCAAGGTATTCGCCTCACGATTGAGCTCTTGCATTAAAAAATCCATTCTTCGACCAACGGCGCCGCCTTTTTTTAATAATCTTGAAACTTCTTTTACATGCACATCTAATCGATCGAGTTCTTCATCGACATCAATTTTTTGGGCCACCATAACTAGCTCTTGCTCGACTCTTGATTCGTCTAATTCAATTTTTGCATCTTCAAAACGAGTGGTTATTTTTTCCCTCTGCCACTCTCTTATAACTGGCATCTCTTGTCTAACATAACTCACTTGTTCGACGATCCCGTCAACTCGTTGTTCAATCATGGAGATGATCCCTTCTCCTTCTCTGGCTCTCATATTGATCAATTGATCAATCGCTTCATCCATACTGGCTAGTAGCTCTTTTTCCATTTTGTCACCATCGACTTCAGCCTTTTTAATAATTCCTGGCCAACTTAACATTCGAGTCAAATCTGGCTCTTGCTCAATATTGGCGGCCTGTTGCAATGCTTTGTGGGAGGTGAGCAACGAAGTCGCTAAATCATTGTCGATTGACAAAGATTCGCAATTACCCTGATTAACATCCAACCTTAAACTACAGTCAACTTTCCCACGGCTAAGATTTTTACGGAGCTTTTCTCGTAGTTTGAATTCTAAGTAGCGAAACGATTCTGGTAGTCTAAAGTTAGTTTCCAAAAATCGACTATTAACCGATCGGATCTCCCATGCACCGGTTCCCCAATCTTTTTCTATCGGTTGCCTAGCAAATGCGGTCATACTTTTAATCATATTTCTTCTCAAATAATATTGGTGCCAGAAAACTAGACGGAGATTTTAACAATAATATTGGCAAAATCCTTTAAAAAACTGCGGATCTTGGCGATTATCGGTAAAATAGCGATAATCGTTTGTTCAATTCCCTTTTTTTAATATTTTTCCTCGGAGATCCCAATGCGTCCAAGTGGCAGAACTAGTAACCAACTACGCCCTATTCAAATTACTCGAAATTTCACTAACTACGCCGAAGGCTCCGTTCTCATTGAAATGGGAGAAACTCGTGTTCTTTGCACTGCATCAATTGATGATGGTGTCCCAAGATTTTTAAAAGGTAAAAAACAGGGTTGGTTAACAGCAGAGTACGGTATGTTGCCCAGAGCAACACACACTAGAAATAATAGAGAAGCCACCCGAGGAAAGCAAAGTGGTCGTACACAAGAAATTCAGCGACTTATTGGACGGTCATTACGTGCGGCTATTGATCTTAATTTGCTCGGAGAATTTACCATTCATATCGATTGTGATGTTTTGCAAGCCGATGGTGGAACGCGAACAGCATCAATCTCCGGTGGTTGCATTGCGCTAGTAGATGCCATCAACCATTTAATTCGCACTAAAAAAATCAAGACAAATCCTATAAAACACATGATCGGCGCGGTTTCCGTTGGCATTTATAAAGGCACTCCGGTATTGGACTTAGATTACCCTGAAGACTCAGTAGCGGAAACCGATATGAATATTGTCATGAACGAAGAAAACGGATTTATTGAGATTCAAGGTACAGCGGAAGGTGCAACCTTCACACAAGAAGAATTGTCGGAGATGATGGCGTTGGGCCAGCAAGGGATCAAAGAAATTATTGAAGCGCAAAAGGCGGCTTTGGCGTAAATTTGCCTGTCAGCCCTCTTCCCCGATATCTTCATTCCATTCTTCAGGTTTTAACTTAATGAATTTATCCATTAGAGAAATACATTCTTCGTCTTGAAGAATGAGTAACTTCACGCCTTCTTTTTCTAGTTGAGCTTCGTCACCCAAAAATGTTTTATTTTCACCGATAATTATTTCTGGTATTCCATACAAACGGATCGCACCACTACACATGGGACAAGGCGATAGCGTCGTGTAGAGTACTGAACTTTTGTAAACAGAGGCTGGCTGGCGCCCTGCATTTTCCAACGCATCCATTTCACCGTGCTTAATCACGCTTCCTTCTTGCAGTCGTTGATTATGACCACGACCGATTACCTCACCTTGATGTACTAAAACAGATCCGATGGGTATTCCACCTTGTTCGAATCCTTTTTTAGCCTCATCAATCGCGGCATCCATAAACTGTTTTTCGTAGACCACTTAATCAAATATCTCCATGAGTTAGAAATGCAGGTATTAACTACTGATCAGTTTTATTGGCGATTTTTTGCAGGTTTTCGTGAATCTTGAATAACACCATCAATAGCTCACACCAAATTCTAGTACCAATTGCGCCACCAACAAGTATCATTATTCCCTGCCAAAATCCTCCGCCAAAATCACTAAACATGGATCCTAAAGCTGAAAACAGAACACCTATAAGCATTAGCCAATAAACAAAGGTGATTATTTTGGGGGTTAACATGCTATCGAAGAAAAGTATGTCTTTCATTTTTTGTCCTTTTGTTATTATGAATGGCTCCAATTATCTCGCTCTCAAATTCGGAACGTGGGAACATTGAGAGAATTACATGACTTTATTAACAGTAAAAATCCCTGCAAACAGCTAGCCAAGCATGATTCTCTCACAAACCAAATAATTTTTCTCCTAAATTGTAGTAGGTAAGCCCTACGAGTTGACAATAATAAAAGGAAGAATCTTTTGGAAGGAAAATAT
>Ga0256847_1001675_pt1 | contig 10842 bp, 13 predicted proteins | sample TeddybearmetaG_FD_189099 | JGI IMG/M metagenome (GOLD analysis project Ga0256847, IMG submission 189099) | Hydrothermal vent microbial communities from East Pacific Rise, Pacific Ocean - Teddybear | ecosystem: Environmental > Aquatic > Marine > Hydrothermal vents | place: Pacific Ocean: East... | reverse complement strand
AGCGTAATCCACATCTTAGTATTACACGCGTAATCAATAAATGCAAATAAAATTCAAAATCACGAAATAAACAACAACTAACAAAAAATTATTCGACTATCCTTATAGGAGTAAGATATAGTGTCGGCAGTAGATAAGTGACCTTGAAACAGGCATGAAAATCAGTCTGTTGATAGAGGATATTAGGGGTAAATTATGGATTTGTTGATTGCTTTTGGGATCATAGCCGCGGGCGCAGCGGGCTTTATTTTTGGAAAAAAATTCTCAGGAAGTGAAGTTGAACGGGCGAAGTTAGAGCAGCAGTTATCAGAAAAAACTGAAGAACTTAATGCTTTTCATTCTAAGGTAAACTCTCATTTTGAGAAAACAGCTGAATTATTTAATCATGTATCGGATAGCTATCAATCGCTTTATGATCACATGGCGACTAGTTCTACTCAGTTGTGTGCAAGCCAAACATTCCAGTCTTTACCCAAATCTTCCACTGAGCAACTTTCAGTCGATCCTACGTCAGTTAATAATGGATCATTTGAATCTGGCAACAGCGAAGAAGTTTTTGATGCCACGCATTTGTATAACGCCCATTCTTACAGAAACCAACAAGCGGAAAATGATCCGGAAGAAGTAAAGCTCGACGATCCTAAGGTTGTTGAAATAGCCAGTGCCAAAGAAGACTCTACAACCGATTCTGACGCGCAAGCACTTGATTATGCAATTAAAAAGAAAGGCGTTATCAATCATAATAGCCTTGACATGGATGGCGTAAAAAGCTCTTAAACAGACGCATAATTAATTATCAAGCCATCCTACTATTTATGATGTTATTAACCAAATCTCTACAAATCGTTAAATTACTCCTTATTGGCAGCCTTGTTGGGTTGCTTGTTCTGTTTTTTATGCCTGAGAGCCCAATGAGTTTTAACTGGGCGGAGGTTACCAAAGCGTGGCACTTTTACCAGCAGTCTTCTCAAGCCGGTTCCTCATCGGAACATTTCAATAGTAGAAATCCTTCACAAGTCATCTCCTTTTCGAAAGCCGTTGAAAAAGCGGGACCGTCGGTGGTTAGCATACAGGCTCATTTACCGGGAAGGAGAGCTAGACGCGCTAGAAATGGGCGAGAAGGTGACGTATTAGTAGATTTCCCCATCAATGTAGGATCTGGAGTAATTTTTGACAAAGATGGATACATCGTCACTAATCATCATGTCATCATGGGAAGCAAGACGGTCTCTGTTCATTTCTCTGATGGCCGATATAAAAAAGCGGAAGTCGTTGGAGTTGATTCACTAAACGACATTGCAGTGCTTAAAGTAGATCTACCCACCCCAATGTTCGCTGAATTAGGACGATCTGCAGATGTTCGAACCGGCGATATTATCTTAGCCATAGGCACGCCGTTTGGTTTATTCGAAAACTCAGTCACTTCCGGCATAGTCAGCTCTGTTGATCATGGTGTGCTATATCCAAGAATTCAGACTGACGCGTCAATCAACTATGGCAATTCGGGCGGAGCGTTAATTAACACTTTGGGTCAAGTGATTGGTATAAGCACCACCACATTTAGTGTTAATCAAAAAAGTGATACCAGCATAAGTTTCGGTATTCCGATCGATATTGTTAAAGAGGTTTTCGACGACATTAAATCCCATGGTAAAGTAATTAGAAATTGGTTAGGAGGAGGACTTCAACAACTCAATAAAGCAGGCTATAACTTTATCGACCCTGGAGTCGATTTTGGTATTGGATTACTGGTAGGTTCGGTAGAAAAAGGCAGCCCTGTTGAAGAGGCTGGTTTAGTAGCTAATGACTATCTGATTAAATTTGATGGTCAGGAAATCACCAGCATGGCTCAATTTAAAAAACAATTTATTGCTATTCCCATCGGCAAGGAAGTTAGCGTTGAGTTGCTTAGAAATAAAGAGTTGATAAAACTTAAGTTAAAGTTAAGAGAAAGACCTTTCTAAATAACCAGATTTACTCTCTTTAACCAATGTCTTGGCCATCTCATGACACGCGCTTTATAGCTGCACCCATCATTTGCAGCTTCTCTTCGATACACTCATAACCGCGATCAATATGGTAAATACGATCGACCAAAGTAGTTCCCTCAGCAACCAATCCAGCAATGACTAAACTAGCCGACGCTCTCAAATCAGTCGCCATAACTTGAGCACCTGTCAGTCGTTCAACTCCGGTTACAATAGCGTTATTTCCTTCTATTTGTATATCGGCTCCCATGCGCTGAAGTTCGCTAACGTGCATAAAACGATTTTCAAAAATGGTTTCGGTAATAATTCCAGTACCTTCCGCTACTGCATTTAGCGCGGTAAACTGAGCTTGCATATCAGTTGGAAAACCAGGATAGGGTGCTGTTTTCACACTAACCGATTTTGGACGTTTTCCTTGCATATCTAGCTCGATCCAATCGTCACCCGTGGTTATTTTAGCTCCTGCTTCTTGTAATTTTAACAGCACCGACTCTAGAATTTCTGGATTAGTATCCTTGACCGTTACCGAACCTCCTGCAATAGCGGCGGCAACTAAATAAGTTCCCGTTTCTATTCGGTCAGGAAGAACTTCATGATGTGCGCCATTTAACTCTTCGACGCCTTCAATGGTGATAACGTCGGTACCGGCCCCAGATATTTTCGCGCCCATTGCTATCAGATACTCGGCAACATCAACAACTTCAGGTTCACGTGCGGCATTTTCTAAAATAGTAGTTCCTTTTGCCAAAGTTGCTGCCATGAGCAAATTTTCGGTGGCGCCCACACTCACTATATCCATAAAAATTCTGGCGCCAACTAAGCCATTTTTCGCACGAGCTCTAACATAACCATCAGTCACGTCGATTTCAGCACCCATAGCTTCCATCCCTTTGATGTGCAAGTCAACGGGACGAGAGCCGATCGCACATCCGCCAGGCAAAGAAACATCAGCCTCTCCAAATCGAGCCAACAAAGGTCCCAGCACTAAAATAGAAGCCCTCATCGTCTTAACCAGATCGTAAGGCGCTTCAAATGTCTTAATCGTGTTGGTATTAATCTCAACCTTCATATTCTCGCCGAGAGTCATGGAAACACCCATCACACCTAATAACTCAAGTGTGGTGGTTACATCATTTAAATGGGGAACATTACCGATAGTTGTGGGACCTTTCGCCAAGAGAGTGGCCATAAGGATCGGCAAGGCCGCGTTTTTTGCGCCTGAGATTCGAATAGAACCCGCAAGATCATTGCCACCGGTGATTTGTAATTTATCCATCAGTTTTGCCTTCAGCCTAAAATCTACTATTCGCCAGCTCTATGCCGCGCTAGCCTCTTCCGGTGTAATTGTTTTAAGCGATAGAGCGTGTAATTCACCACTCGAAATTTTATCTTGAACGGTCGCGTAAACCATCTGCTGTCGGGCAACTGCACGCTTACCAATGAAGTCTTCTGACACAATAACTGCTTCAAAATGACTACCGTCACCCTTAACTTCAATAGATTGGCAGTTAATCGCTTGCTCAATCATCATTTTTATATCAATTTCGTTCATTGTTAGCTAATTCTCGCTCTGTATCGATGAAACTAATGCGCGCATTGTACCTGAAAGCCTGCAAACTAAAAACAGAGCGCCTAGTATTTTTTGTAGTAACCATAGCTCCTACAAATTGATGCATTAATTAAGGGGCTTTCATTGGTCAAATTTAATCCGTATAATCGCCACCTTGAATTTTATCAATAAGCCCAGAACGCAAGAGAACAACCATCCAAATACTTATGCTGGTTCATGACTTGAAACAATTTCGGTGTTGCAGGTTTAGATGATAAATACCATTATATAAAACAAAGCTAATGCATGTTTTACGGTGCTAGCGTTGGCCATTTTTAAAAAAGCACTGGAGAATCAAGTAGTTATATGCTTTTGTATTTTGCAATGGTAATTTGTGGTATCTCACTTCTGGTATGGAGCGCTGATCGCTTTACTGACGGCGCGGCCGCTATTGCAAGAAATATGGGGATTTCCCCACTGATAGTCGGCTTGACTATCGTGGCAATGGGATCTTCCGCGCCTGAAGTCATTGTTTCAATCAACGCTGCTCTTAATCACTCCCCAGGACTTGCCATAGGTAATGCGATTGGTTCCAACATCGCCAATATTGCAATGGTGCTAGGCATTGCGGCGCTGGTTACGCCGCTGAAAATACAATCAGAAACACTTAAACGCGAAATTCCCATTCTATTTGTTTTTATGATTTTGGTATTCGCATTACTCGTTGATTTGGTTCTTTCTTTTGTCGATGGTGTCATTTTACTGTCTTTGCTAGTCCTTTATTTAGTATGGCTCACCAAAACAGCCGTAAAAACTCGCAATAAACCCGATCAGATGTTACAGGAAATTGTCGATGAATTGCCCGACCAAATGCCTACTGGCAGAGCGATCTTCTGGCTAGTACTCGGCTTGATTCTTCTTCAGATCAGCTCAAAACTATTGGTTTTGGGCGCTACAAATATTGCCTATATGTACAATGTTAGCGATTTTGTTATCGGTATTACCGTTATTGCAGTAGGTACTAGTCTCCCAGAGTTAGCAGCTTCAGTAACTGGCGTTTTAAAAGGCGAACATGAGCTTGCTATTGGCAATGTCATCGGTTCCAATATATTTAACCTGTTAGCAGTTTTAGGGATCCCGGGTCTGATCAATGGCGTAGGTATTCAGGCTAGCATCTTGCAAATAGATTATGCGTTTATGTTTGGATTAACCGTTGCTATGTCAATTATGGCGTGGGGAAGCAAAGGAAAACCCGGCGAAATTACTCGCTTAGAGGGGGGGGTTTTGCTTAGTTGCTTTATCGCTTATCAGGCATATCAGTTAATTTACAATACTTAGCGATATCACTTGATTCCTCTTTTGCTCCCTTTTCCTTAGCTGTTACCAAGACTCGGTTTACAATATCTGAGTTACAGCACGGACTAAATTTCTGATAGACTACTCAAAACGCTAACCTGAGTCTTATTAACGCATCCATGAACGCTGCAGACAAGAATAAATGACCATCCCATCATTCAGCCACAATTTCATTGCTCTGGGACAAGCCGTAGTTAAAACGGAACAGCTAGCGATTGAGCAATTGACCTCAAAAATTGACCACAATTTTGCTAACGCTTGCCAAATGTTACTCAAGTGCGAAGGTCGGATCATTGTTATTGGTATGGGCAAGTCGGGCCATATAGCTAATAAAATTGCCGCCACACTGGCCAGTACTGGCAGTCCCGCCTTTTTTGTCCACCCAGCAGAAGCCCGGCATGGCGATCTTGGTATGATCACCAACAAAGATGTAGTAATCGCTTTATCTAACTCTGGCGAAACCGAAGAAATCACTAGTTTACTTCCCGTTATCAAGCGACTAAACGTGCCATTGATCAGCCTAACCGGAAATTCGCAATCAACATTGGCGACATTTGCAGATATCGATTTAGACACAAGCGTAAAAAAAGAAGCTTGCCCCATGAATCTAGCTCCAACGGCTTCTACTACCGTAGCACTCGTAATGGGCGATGCTTTGGCTGTTGCATTACTCGAAGCGAGAGGTTTCTCAGAAGAAGATTTTGCACTTTCGCACCCCGCTGGAAATTTAGGAAGAAAGTTATTACTTAAGGTCGAAGATATCATGCATAAAGGCGAGCAAATCCCAATTGTGCAGGAGATTACGAGCGTCAGCGATGCACTATTAGAAATGACCAGAAAAAGACTAGGTATGACTTGTATCGTTAATCGACAAAAACAATTATCAGGGATTTTCACTGATGGAGATCTAAGAAGAACCTTAGCCGATAATATTGATCTCAATAACATACAAATTAAAAGCGTAATGACCCTAGATGGAAAAACTATTGCAGCAGATAAACTTGCAGCCGAAGCGCTGCAGATAATGGAACAAAACGCCATCAATGCACTTGTGGTCATCAATAGTTCTAATCAACCAATTGGCGCTTTAAATATGTATGACCTGTTAAAAGCCGGAGTCGTTTAATGACTGTACGCAAACAATTATCTCCAAACTATTCTACATCATTACTCAGTCAGGCAAAAATAATTAAACTACTGATCTGCGATGTAGATGGTGTATTAAGTGATGGAAAGGTTTATTTTAACAATCAGGGCGAAGAGTTAAAAAACTTTAATGTAAAAGACGGTCTCGGTATAACCCAACTTCTTAACAACGGTATTCAAGTCGCCATAATCACTGGCCGACAATCCAAAATTGTTGAGCAGAGAGCAAAAGAATTGGGTGTTAGTTTAGTTTTCCAAGGTAAGAAAGATAAAAAAGCCACGTTCCTTGAAATAGTTAGTCAATTAAAAATAGACAAACTGCAGGTTGCACATATCGGTGATGATTTACCCGATCTTCCGCTAATACAACAATCAGGAATCGGCATTTCAGTCGCTGATGGTCACTGGTTCGTTAAGCAGCATGCCGACTGGATTACGACTAATGTTGGTGGTAATGGTGCAGTTAGAGAGGTTTGTGACCTATTGTTAAACGCACAAAATAAACTCGATCAAATACATAATAGCTACCTCAAGATATGAAACGTCTTAAGTTCAATCGCTGGTTGATTGGTGCTGTTACATTGGTGTTGGTCTTTCTGGTTTTTTCTCCCGAAGAGAAATCCGTCAATATCAGGGTTGAAACTCGGATCCCTAATTCAGATTATTTCTTGCAAGATGTTTCGATATTTCAGTTTGATCCATCCGGCAAACAAGCCAATAAATTATCTGCAGTAAGATTAGAGCATTCCTCACAATACGATCTTTCAATTTTGGACAAGCCTGTTTTATCTTTCACTAAACATGCTCCGGGAGTTTGGCAACTTGCATCTAAATTCGGCGAATTAACCGATAATAATCGATTAATGAAGTTAGTTGGTTTGGTTGAGATAGACGAGCGTCCAGAAGGAAAACTAGTACAAACAAAAATAATTACGCGAGATCTAGTATTAGATTTAGAAAAAAATACGGCATCAACCGATGCCAGTGTTTTTATCGAGGGAGTCAGATACAAAACTAATGCTACCGGTTTGAATATTCAGTTTAAAGAAGAGTTATTCGAACTCAAGAAAAACGTCACCACTGAGATTTATCAATGATAGATAGAATTGTCCAAAAATGTTTTTTCCTTCTATTAATATCGCTCATGGCACAAACTTCGGTCGCCTATGAATCCGCAGAACACGATATTAAGAATAAAGAAGCACCAAAGCAGGAAACGCAAAAACAAAATACTATCGTTGAGCTGAAACAAAATATAATGCTCAAAAGCGATCGTTCTACGCTAAACGGAATAACCGGTATTTTTGAACATTGCGGTAATGCGACCTTAACTCAGGGCGACATGAAGCTCACCGCGAATTGCCTTGTTGGGAAAAAAAATGATGATGGTACCTACGCCTATATCAAAGCCTCCGGCTCACCGGTTTCACTAGTTAGAGTTGATAAAGTAAGACTTGAAAAACTCGAGGCCAAAGCAAATAATATCGACTATCTTGTGCCGATAAAACAATTCCAATTGTTTGGCAAAGCAGATCTAAAGATGTCGCAACAAAAAACAGCAAAAAGAGAACAAGGTAGTATCCAAGTATTAGCAGATCAAATAACCCTAGAAGATATGCAACTCACCGATAAAGAAATACGCTCAACAGGTTCTCCCCTGCAAATAGAACTGGTCAAATCTGGCGAATCAGAGTTGAAAGCAGTTGCAAAAAAACTCTATTATAATGTGGGCACATCTGATCTAATGCTGTCAGAAAATGTAATTGCTAACTTAGCACTTGGTCAAATAACCGCTGGTATTTTTGAGTACAATAGCAAAACAAAAATTTCAAGTTTTAAGAAATCCAATAACGAACAAATAGAAATCGTTCAAACTAAGAAAAAATCTCAATGACTCAACTCAGCATTAAAAATCTAGCAAAAACTTTCTCTGGCAGAAAAGTCGTTTCCGACGTTTCTTTTAATGTTTCCTCCGGAGAAATAGTCGGCCTACTTGGCTCCAACGGTGCAGGAAAAACGACTTCCTTTTATATGGTTGTTGGCCTTGTGCAGGCTGATGCTGGTAGCGTATTTTTAGGAGACGAAGATCTCACCTACAGTCCTATGCATGAACGCGCAAAAAAAGGTATAGGTTATCTTCCTCAAGAAGCATCCGTATTTCGGAAAATGACCGTACAAGATAATTTGTTATCAATACTAGAATTAAACAAAAAACTCAGCAAGACTCAGCAAATAGAACGTATGAACTCATTACTCGAGGAGTTTCATATTACCCACATTAAAGACAGTCTTGGAATGAGCCTGTCTGGCGGCGAGCGAAGACGGGTCGAAATTGCTAGAGCACTGGCAAATCAACCTGATTTTATTTTGCTGGATGAGCCTTTTGCAGGAGTTGATCCTATTTCCGTTGGAGAAATAAAAGAAATCATAAAACAGTTAAAAAAGCGAGGGCTCGGTGTTCTTATAACCGATCACAATGTCCGTGAAACCCTCGACGTGTGTGAACGCGCTTATATTGTTGAGTCAGGCCACATATTAGCCGAGGGAACCCCCCAAGAATTGCTAAATAATCCAGACGTTAAGCGAGTCTATCTGGGAGAAAATTTTAAAATTTGATGGTAACAAAACTACCCTTAACTCTCGATAAACTGCTATAGTTAAAGTAACAAAAAAGACCGGTAAATTCGATTAAGATTGCGATTTTCCCCTTCTAATTAAAACGTTGTCGAGAGTTATAGAGCGTTAATGAAACAGAGCCTTCAACTTAGAATCGGTCAATCTTTGACCATGACCCCCCAATTGCAGCAAGCAATTAAGCTGTTACAGTTGTCTAGCATTGATTTAGAAGCTGAAATCCAAGAAATAATTGAATCAAACCCACTATTAGACATTGACTCAGCTCAAGACGGCTCGGATCAAGATAACACTGCGCAAGACAGCTTTGCACGAGAGAATTCTCAACCCGACGCAGTTTCCGAGTCAAAGAATGAGAGTAGTAACCATGATAACTCGGACTCAGAAATTGAGGTGTCCATTGAAGATAGAGACACCACCGAAACACTTGCGACCGACAAAATAGAAAGTGAGCTGGCGTCAGATACTCAATGGGAAGATTGGGGTTATGTTTCACAAAGCACCTCTCCTAAACCAGATGATACAAATGGCTATGACTATCAAGGTGAAACCAGTGATAGTTTACGCGATCAGTTGATCTGGCAAGTTAATATGGCTTCTTTGTCAGAAATGGATAGAACCATTGCTACCATCTTAATTGATTCAGTAGACGACTCCGGCTTTATGAAAGCGGATCTTGAGGATGTTGCTAATATGTTAAATATTGAGCAACAATCCGATGGCGCAAATGATAGTTCAAACGGCAAACTGGATGATGATGAATCATTCATACAAGTCGACGAGATTGAAGCCGTTTTGCACTTTATCCAGAGCTTCGAGCCAGCTGGAATTGCCGCTAGATCACTGCAAGAATGTTTGCGAATACAATTAAGAAGAAAGATACCAGAGAGTGATGTCCAAACATTAAGTCAAAAGGTCATTGATAGTCAATTTGATTTATTGGCGGCTCGAAACTACCGTCAGATCATGCGAAATCTTAAGATCAGCGATGTGCAATTGAAAGCGGCGATTGATGTCATCCAAAGTCTCGACCCACGCCCAGGAAATCAGCTCACGCAAAACAATGCACAATATATTAAACCAGATGTGTATGTTAGTAAAAATAGTGCTAACCAATGGATTGTCCAACTTAATCCAGAAAGCACACCAAAACTTAAAATTAATGATCATTATGCCAAGCTCATAAAGCGAGCCGATAATAGCAGTGACAACCAATTCCTGAAAAATAATTTTCAAGACGCCAAGTGGTTTATCAAGAGCTTGCAGAGTAGAAACGACACCTTATTGAAAGTATCACGTTCAATAGTAGAAAAACAAACTGGCTTTTTGGAATACGGCGAGGAAGCGATGAAGCCATTAGTTTTACATGACATCGCCGAAGAAGTTGAAATGCACGAATCAACTATTTCTAGAGTAACCACACAAAAATTTATGCACACGCCTAAAGGTATTTTTGAATTGAAATATTTCTTTTCTAGCCACGTGAGCACTGATTCTGGCGGAGAGTGTTCATCTACCGCGATCAGAGCTGTGATAAAAAAGCTGGTAGCTGCAGAAAATCAAACTAAGCCGCTGAGTGATAGTAAAATTTCAATTCTTTTGAAAGACCAAGGAATTAAAGTCGCGCGTAGAACTGTCGCGAAGTATCGTGAAAGCTTAGCGATACCACCGTCTAACGAACGAAAGGCCTTATTATAGGTCAAAGTTATAATGACAAATTAACAGCCCATGGATTTATCTGTAAACCAGATAAGTCTTCTACAATTACCAATAACTAAAGGAAGTGTACTATGCAAATCAATCTTACTGGCCACCACCTTGACCTCACCGATGCTCTTAGAAACTATGTTAATGACAAGTTTGTCAGGCTCGAAAGGCACTTTGATCATATTAATAACGTCCACGTTATTCTTGAAGTAGATAAGGTTCGTCAAATTGCAGAAGCAAAATTAAATGTTAATGGCGGTGAAATTTTTGCGACCAGTGAAGATGAAGTAATGTATGCAGCGATCGACTCTTTGGTTGACAAACTGGATAGGCAAGTGATTAAGCACAAGGAAAAAATGATACGGCATTAGCGTTATTTTCATATTCTATCGCCTAACGAATTAACTTATCTCGGTTAGGCTATAGAATACCTGCTAACTTGTAAAACAATTATGTTAAGAT
>Ga0256847_1001674_pt1 | contig 10842 bp, 10 predicted proteins | sample TeddybearmetaG_FD_189099 | JGI IMG/M metagenome (GOLD analysis project Ga0256847, IMG submission 189099) | Hydrothermal vent microbial communities from East Pacific Rise, Pacific Ocean - Teddybear | ecosystem: Environmental > Aquatic > Marine > Hydrothermal vents | place: Pacific Ocean: East... | reverse complement strand
GCGGGAGGATAATTTTTATAATATCTTGACAACCTGTTCATTTACCCAAATTAAAAAAGCTTCATCTTCATGAGTAAAAGGGTTGGGAGTATGCGAATCGATATCGATTTGCCCAATGTTTTTTCCATCTTTAAACAATGGTATCACAATTTCAGCTTTAACATAAATACTACAGGCAATATAATTATTTTGTGCATTTACATCGGGAACTATAAAATTTTCATTCGAAACAGCTACTTGTCCGCAAATTCCTTTTCCAAACGGTATTACTGTATGATTTGTTGGTTCGCCAGCAAAGGCTTTTAGATGAAGTGTTTTTTCTTGAGGATTCGCAAAATAAAAACCTACCCAATCGTAATACGAAATTGTTGTTTGCAAAGATTCGCAAATTAATATTAGACGGTTTTCAACAGCAAGATTCTTTGACTTAAGTATCTCGTTAATTGTTAATTCTAATTTAGAAAAAGACATTCAGTATAATTTAATATCAAAAGTATTTTAAAAATCAATACAATCTACAGTATCGTTTAATATAATTTTGTTAAATTCATTTTTCATGAAAGAATTATTAAAAACATACAAAGGCGTTCTTCGTTTTATTTTAATTTTTATTGGAAGTTATATTTTACTTAGTGTATTTTATAGTTTGTATTTAAATGCTTCAGAAGGTTCTAAATATTACCCCGATTATGTTACACATTTAGTTGCAAAACAAAGTACCGAGCTTATTTTAAGTTTTGGTTATAATGCAGAAGTGCTTCCAAATAAAATTAAACCGAATATGAATCTTTTTGTAAACGGGAAACATGTTGCACAAATTATTGAAGGCTGTAATGCAATTAGTATCATTATTTTATTTTGCGCTTTTGTCTTGGCATTTAAAAATACTTTTAAGAAAACCATATTATTTTTGTTTGTTGGTGTAGTATTACTATTTGCAATAAATCTAGTTCGTATTGCTATTTTGGCAATTGCTTTATATGAATATCCTGAGCAAAAACAATTGTTACATGATGTTGTCTTTCCGGGTTTGATCTACGGAATGGTCTTTTTTTTATGGATGTTTTGGGTGCGAATAACTTCTAAAACAGAAGCTAATGAATAAAGGCTTTAAAATAGTAATCGTAATCGCATTATTTGTGTGTTTAGCATTAATACGTTGGTATGAAACTTTGCTGTTTTATGATCCTTTACTTAGCTTTTTTAAAACAGATTTTAATTCGATACCTTTTCCCGAGATAGCAATAGGAAAGCTAATGGGATATACTAGTTTGCGATATTGGTTAAACACCATAATTTCTTTAGTGATACTGTTTGTTGCTTTTAGAGAAACAAAAATCATTAAATTTTCACTGCTATTATATAGTATTGCTTTTGTGATACTTATGCTGATTTTTATGATTCTGCTTAACTCAGAAACACCTCAAAATATGTTTCTTTTTTATATACGTCGTTTTTTAATCCAGCCACTATTTGTTTTAATTCTATTACCTGCTTTCTATTATTTCAGAAAATAAAAATTAAAAACCCTTGCTAAAAAAACTATGGTTTATAATTTTAAATAAATATGTCTATTTAACAATGATGTCTTTCCAACTTTCTTGGGAAAGACATAAGGCTTGAAAAATTTGAGTTTGAAAATAGTTATAATGTATTGAAACCAAAAAATCTCCAAGAGTTATAACTCCTGGAGATTTAAAACTATTTTTATATAAACCCGTAACGTTATTTAGAACTTTCCCAAAACAAGAAATGTTTTGACAGTTCAGAGAGTTACAAGCCTACATCATACCTGGCATTCCGCCACCCATAGGAGGCATCGCCGGAGCATCTTCTTTAATGTCAACTAAAGCACACTCGGTAGTTAATATCATTCCAGCAACCGAAGCCGCATTTTCTAGTGCGATTCGTGTTACTTTTTTAGGATCTATAATTCCTTCCTTAAGCATATCGACATAGGTGTCGTTTTTAGCGTTAAATCCGAAAGATTTTTTTCCTTCTAAAACTTTTGAAACAACAACTGATCCTTCACCACCAGCATTTTCAACAATTTGACGAAGTGGTTCTTCTATTGCACGAGCAACGATTTGAACTCCGGTTGTTTCATCTAAATTATTAGTAGTTAGTTTTTCAAGTGTAGCTTTTGCACGTACTAAAGCAACACCTCCTCCAGCAATAATGCCTTCTTCAACAGCGGCACGCGTTGCATTTAGCGCATCGTCTACACGATCTTTCTTTTCTTTCATTTCAACTTCAGAAGCAGCACCTACATAAAGAACAGCAACCCCGCCAGCTAATTTAGCCAAACGTTCTTGTAACTTTTCTTTATCGTAATCGCTAGTAGTGGTTTCAATCTGTGTTTTAATTTGTCCCACACGTGCTTTAATGTTAGCTTTAGTTCCAGCACCATTTACAATTGTTGTATTGTCTTTATCAATCGTAACGGTTTCAGCAGTACCCAACATATCTATTGTTGCATTTTCAAGTGTAAATCCTCGTTCTTCAGAAATTACAGTTCCGCCAGTTAAAATAGCGATATCTTCCAACATTGCTTTTCTACGATCTCCAAAACCTGGAGCTTTTACAGCAGCAATTTTTAATGAACCTCTTAATTTGTTTACTACTAATGTAGCCAATGCTTCCCCATCGACATCTTCAGCAATAATTAAAAGTGTTTTACTTTGCTGTGCAACAGGTTCTAAAACAGGAAGTAAATCTTTCATTGAAGAAATTTTCTTGTCGTATAATAAAATCATCGGATTTTCAAGTTCTGCATTCATTTTGTCTGCATTTGTAACAAAATATGGAGAAAGAAATCCGCGATCGAATTGCATTCCTTCAACAACATCAACATATGTCTCTGTACCTTTAGATTCTTCAACAGTAATAACACCTTCTTTTCCTACTTTTCCAAAAGCTTTGGCGATTAACTCCCCAATCATTTCGTCGTTATTAGAAGAAATAGTAGCTACTTGTTGAATCATTTCGCTTGAATTACCTACTTTTTTAGTTTGCTTTTCAAGATCTGTTGTAATTGCAATTACAGCTTTATCGATTCCTCTTTTTAAATCCATTGGATTTGCTCCTGCGGCAACATTTTTAAGACCTTCTTTAACGATAGCTTGTGCTAACACGGTAGCAGTAGTAGTTCCGTCTCCTGCAAGATCGTTGGTTTTTGAAGCAACCTCTTTCACCATTTGAGCACCCATATTTTCAAGAGGGTCTTCTAATTCAATTTCTTTTGCTACTGTAACACCATCCTTTGTAACTTGAGGAGGCCCAAATGATTTACTAATAATTACGTTTCTTCCTTTTGGTCCTAATGTTACTTTTACTGCATTTGCCAATGCATCAACTCCACGTTTAATACTATCGCGAGCTTCGATATTAAATTTTATGTCTTTTGCCATCGTAAATTTATTTACGCTTCCGCTAAAGCGGAAGTCTTATAGTTTATATTGTATTTTGAGTTTAAATAATAGCAAGAATATCATCTTCTCGCATAATAAGGTAATCTTTACCTTCGTACTTTAATTCGTTTCCTGAATATTTTCCGTAGAGAACAGTATCACCAACTTTTACAGTCATATTATGATCTTTTTTTCCGTTTCCTACAGCTACAACTTTACCTTGTTGTGGTTTTTCTTTCGCCGAATCGGGTATATATATTCCAGAAGCTGTTTTTGTTTCAGCTTCTTGGGGTTCAACTAATACTCTATCTGAAAGTGGTTGAATTTTTAATGCCATTTTATTTTGTATAAATTAGTTTATAATTTTTATATAATGCTTTTGGCAGAAACTGTGCCAGTACATATTAATTTAAAAAAAATGCCAGCTTGTCATAAAGCTGGCATTTGTATGCAATATGTTTTTCATCATGAGATGAAGATTTCTTTATTCAGTAGTACCGTCTCCAGTATTCGAATCGTTAGTAGTAGTATCTACAGGAGAAGTATTTTCAATTCCATCTCCATCAAGTGCTTTCGACTCACCAACAGCTCCACTACCCATAAGACTTACATTAGAAACTAAAATAAGTGCTAATAATATAATAGCAAGTGTCCAGGTGCTTTTATCTAAAAAGTCGGTTGTTTTTTGAACTCCTCCAAGTTGCTGAGTTCCGCCACCTCCAAACGATGATGAAAGTCCGCCACCTTTAGGGTTTTGTACCATTATAACAACTACTAGTAGAAATGCTACTAGAATAATTAAAATTAAAAATATTGTAAACGTAGTCATGACTCCTCTTTATTTATATCTATCAAGTTATTTATTGCTCGAATTTGGTCTGCAAAGAAACCACTTTTTTCGGGATTTTTCAAAATTAATATTTTATATGCTTGTATGGCTTTATTATAATTTTTTTGCTGAAGATAAACCTTTGCTAAAGTCTCTGTCATTAATGCTTCAGGTGTTTTTGAAAAAGACTTTGCTAAATTTATATTCGTTTCAGACTTTTGTTTTGGGTCTAATTTTGGATTATTTTGAAGAAAGGTATCGATTAATTTAGACGAATATTCTTTTTTACTTTTAATTTTTACCTCAATTGAGTTGCTTCTATCAATAGGTTGAACAGTACTTAATTTTAACCATTCAGTAAAAGAATGTGTGTCTTCTTTGGTAAAAGGAAGGGGTTTGTCTATTTCTAGATTATCATTAGTAGCATCAACTTGTTCTAAAATAGTGCTAACAACCTGTTGTTTTCGCTTAAAAAGTGTTGGATCTAGAATGGTTTCTGCCTTCTTTAACTCGGCTTTCAGTTTGTTTTCAAGCTCGATTGGGTCATCGGCTTTTACTTCTTGTATGTCAATGAGTTCAATATCTAACATCCTATCTTCTTGATGCTTAATCGATTCAGAAATTTGATTTTGCGTAAATGTTTCCGAAGTAATAAATTCAAATAATATACTTCTATCGGTAGTATGTGCAGCAGTTTTTTTAAGTACTTGATTGTATTTAAAACTTTCAAGGTTTTTGAGTCCTTTTAAATATAAAGATTGTGCGCTTTGAAAATACGGAAACTGTTCGGTAATATCTTCAAGAGCAATTGTTTGCTCCTTTGTTATTCCTTGCGGATTTTGTAATAAATATGTAAAGTCGTTTCGATTCACATTTACCATTTAGCCAATGTGGCGTTAAACATATCTTGTGTAATTCGGTCGTAAATTTCTGTTATAGCATCATCTAATTGCGAACCTGCTAGCTGTGCAGCACCATCATAATCGAAGTAAAATGAAAAACGTTGTTCTAAATCATCTTCTTCATTTTTAGTATTAATATATCGTAAATTAATAGAAATTGTTAGCCGGTTTTGTGCAGCTGTATTTTGTGCAGTAGCAGTAATTGGTGCAATATAATATTGTACAATCTCGCCTTCGTAGACTAAATCGCCATTTGAAGTAACAAGGTCTAAACTTGTTTGATTTAAAATTAGTTCTTGTAGTGCAAAAGTAAAATCTCGATCAATTCCTGGCTCTACTAATACTGCATTATTTTGAAAATAACTAACCTGAAATGTTTTAACATCGGGGTTAATCGAAATTCCAGTAAATGAGTAGGGACCACACCCTTGAAGAATAGCAATTGAAAAAATTGTCACTAAAAATAATCGAATTTTCATTTTTTTAATATTTCATAAAAGTACTTAAAGTTGCATAGGCAAACTAAGTTTTAACAAACTTTAATTAATTTTTATAAATCGTATTGTTTAATTTTTCGGTAGAGTGTTCGTTCCGAAATTCCTAACTCTTTTGCTGCAGCTTTTCGTCTTCCCTGATTTTTTTCTAACGATTTTTTAATGAGTTCTAGTTCTTTTTCTTGAATCGATAAGGTTTCTTCTTCTTCAACTTCTTCGGCAAAATGATATTTGTCTTGTTGTTTTTCTTCGGAAGCATTTTCAGAAATAGCAAAAATTTCTACATCTTCATCATTGGTTATGGCAGTTTCAATATATGAAGGGGTTTCTTCAGCTTGCTCGTCATTTTCAGCATAAATCTTTTCAATTAAACCCGAGTTTTCTTCCTGTACCTTTTCGGCACTATCACTTCGTAAAAGCTCAAGCGTAAGTTTTTTTAAATCGTTTACATCACGCTGCATATCAAACAATACCTTGTATAATATTTCGCGTTCATTGCTAAAATCGCCTTCTTGTTTTTTAGTATTTATTACAGCCGGAAGGTTGCTTCCAACATGTGGTAAATATCCCTTTAGTGTTTCATAATTAATTGAACGTTCGTGTTCTAAAACCGAAATTTGTTCGGCAACATTTCGAAGTTGTCTAATATTTCCGCCCCAGCGATACTTTAATAAAAGCTGCGCAGCTTGTTCGTTTAAACGAATAGTTGGCATTTTGTATTTTAATGCAAAATCGGAAGCAAACTTTCGAAATAGTAAATGAATATCTTCAGACCGTTCACGAAGTGGTGGCAATAAAATTTCGACGGTACTTAATCGATAATATAAATCTTCTCTAAATTTTCCTTCTTTAATTGCTTCGGCTAGGTTTACATTGGTAGCTGCAACAATTCGTACATCTGTTTTTTGTGTTTTTGAAGAACCTACTTTTAAAAATTCACCGTTTTCTAAAACGCGAAGTAACCTAACTTGAGTAGGAAGTGGAAGCTCTCCAACTTCATCTAAAAAAATGGTACCTCCATCGGCGACTTCAAAGTAACCATTTCTTGTTGCAGTTGCTCCTGTAAAAGCACCTTTTTCATGACCAAATAGTTCGCTATCTATTGTGCCTTCTGGAATGGCGCCACAGTTAACAGCAATGTATTTACCATGTTTTCTATGCGAAAGTGAATGTATTATTTTTGGAATACTTTCTTTTCCAACACCACTTTCACCAGTAACCAATACCGAAATATCGGTAGGGGAAACCTGTATCGCTTTTTCGATTGCACGATTAAGTTTGGCATTGTTGCCAATAATTCCAAATCGTTGTTTTGTTGCTTGAACAGATTCCATTCTATATAGTTTTCAGTCGACAATCTTTTAATTGGTAGTTAGCCTATTTTAAAGAGTTTGTCTTTTTATTTTTAAAATTAGTGTCTATTAATTATTTTCAGAATATCCAACTGCTTCCCCAATTAAAGTAGCACTTGTACAATCGTTAATTTTAACGTTTACAAAATCGCCGACCTTATAATTTTCTTTTGGAAAAACGGCCACCGTGTTTTGCGATGTTCTTCCACTCCATTGCTCATTACTTCGTTTCGATTCTTTTTCGATTAAAACTTCAAATGTATTTCCAACAAATAATTTAGTGCGATACGCACTGTGTTCTTGCTGGAGTTTTACAATTTCGGTAAGCCTTCTTTTTTTAATGTCTAGCGGAATGTCGTCTTCAATTTTACGGGCTGCCAGCGTTCCAGGTCTTTCAGAATACACAAACATAAATCCAAAATCGTATTTCACATAGTCCATTAAACTCAAAGTGTCTTGATGGTCTTCTTCAGTTTCGGTAGGAAAACCAGCAATAATATCTTGTGAAATGGCACAATCGGGAAGAATTTTTCGAATGCTATCAATAAGCGCCATATATTCTTCGCGCGTGTGTTGGCGATTCATTTCTTTTAAAATACGTGTGCTTCCACTTTGAACTGGCAAGTGAATATAATCGCAAATGTTTTTGTATTTGGCCATAATATGAAGGACATCTTCTCCCATATCTTGCGGATTAGATGTCGAAAATCGTATGCGCATTTTTGGCTGTGCTTCGGCAACCATAGCTAATAGATTAGCAAAATTTGTTGCTGTTGCTTTTTGCATTTCTGTTGCGCTCTTAAAATCTTTTTTTAAGCCGCCGCCATACCATAAAAAACTATCTACATTTTGACCTAATAAAGTAATTTCTTTATAGCCCTTGTTTGCAAGGTCGATTACTTCTTCTAGTATACTTTGTGGGTTTCGACTTCGTTCTCTTCCGCGCGTAAAAGGCACCACACAAAAAGTACACATATTGTCACATCCACGTGTAATCGATACATAAGCTGTAACGCCGTTTCCACCCAAACGAACTGGCGAAATATCGCCATAGGTTTCATCTTTAGACAAAATAACGTTTACAGCGTCGCGTCCTTCATCGACTTCTTTAATAAGATTTGGAAGATCTTTGTAAGCATCGGGGCCAACAACAAGATCTACTATTTTTTCTTCTTCTAGAAATTTTTCTTTTAAACGCTCTGCCATACAGCCAAGTACGCCAACCTTCATTTTTGGGTTTATTTTTTTAACAGCATTGTATTTTTCTAAACGTTTACGTATAGTTTGCTCGGCTTTATCGCGAATCGAACAGGTGTTTACTAAAACTAAATCGGCATCTTCAAGGTTTTGTGTAGTGTTAAAACCTTCACTTACAAGGATAGATGCAACAATTTCGCTATCGCTAAAATTCATCTGGCATCCATAACTTTCAATAAAAAGTTTACGGTTGTTCTCTTTTATTCCTTCTTTAGCAAGGGTTTCACCTTGTATTGTTTCGTCTATTATCTTCTCCATATTATATATGCCTTCAACAAAGCAATTAGTATGCAAAGATAGAATAAATTATTATTTATGACAATATGTCAGTTTATTTTGTTTTCTGAAAGTTTTCAAAATAAATGTAAGATTCAACGCAACTATTTTAAAACAGTTGCATCTAGTTAAAAAGCAATTAATAAAATTAGTTATTAATTGTTTAAATGGAATAATTTAAAGAAGAAATAACACTTAAAAGCACATTTAGTTTAAACTGAAATATTTGTATTTTCTTCTGCTTCATACCTGTCTCGATATCTTTTGAGACAGGTTTTTTTTATAGCTATTTCAAAATAGAAATGGTATTAAAATTGAAAAATTAAAAAATTCTTCTACTTTTGTAACCCAAATTTAAATGAATATGGCAAAGAATTTAGTCATTGTTGAGTCCCCTGCAAAAGCAAAAACTATTGAAAAGTTTTTAGGTAAAGATTTTAAAGTCGAATCTAGTTTCGGTCATATAGCCGATCTTCCTTCTAAAGAACTTGGTGTTGATGTAGAAGGTGATTTTACTCCAAAATACATTATACCAAGCGATAAGAAGAAGCTTGTAAAAAATTTAAAAGACCTTGCTAATAAAGCCGAAATGGTTTGGTTGGCAAGTGATGAGGATCGTGAAGGAGAAGCAATTGCTTGGCATTTAGCCGAAGCTTTAAAACTCGATGAAAGTAAGACAAAACGAATTGTTTTTCATGAGATTACAAAAAGTGCTATCCTAAAAGCAATCGAAAATCCGCGCTCTATAAATTACGATTTAGTAAATGCTCAACAAGCGCGTCGTGTTTTAGATCGATTGGTTGGTTATGAAATTTCGCCCGTACTTTGGAGAAAGGTTAAAGGCGGACTTTCGGCTGGAAGAGTTCAATCGGTTTCGGTTCGATTAATTGTTGAAAGAGAACGAGAAATTACCAATTTTGAGGCTGTTGCTTCTTATAGAGTTGATGCAATTTTTATTTCTGAAGAAGGTAAAAGTTTTAAAGCAAAGCTTCCGAAGAATTTTAAAACCCAAGAAGAAGCAAAAGCGTTTATTGAAAAAAATATAAACGCGTCTTATACAGTTTCAGAATTAACAAAAAAACCCGCAAAGAAAACACCTGCTCCTCCGTTTACAACATCGACCTTGCAACAAGAGGCTTCCCGAAAATTATATTTTTCTGTAAGTAAAACAATGACCTTAGCGCAACGATTATACGAAGCAGGTTTTATAACATATATGCGTACTGATAGTGTTAATCTTTCAGAACAAGCAAAAACAGCTGCCGAGGTAGAAATAACTAACTCGTACGGTGCCGAGTACAGCAATCCAAGAGTGTATAAAAGCAAATCGAAAGGAGCGCAAGAGGCGCATGAGGCCATTCGTCCAACCGATATGTCGAAACACGACGTAGCTATTGATAGAGATCAAGCGCGTTTATATAGTTTAATTTGGAAACGTACCATTGCTTCACAAATGAGTGATGCAAAATTAGAGCGTACCAATGTAAAGATATCGAGCCCAAATCATACTGAATTATTTACTGCTAATGGTGAAATGATTCAATTCGATGGGTTTTTAAAAGTGTATTTAGAAGGTACCGATCACGATGAAGAAGAACAAGAAGGAATGCTTCCAAAGCTTCAAGAAAAGGAATCTTTGCAAAATAAATACATTACAGCAACCGAGCGTTTTTCAAGACCTCCGTATCGATATAGTGAAGCGGCATTAGTAAAAAAATTAGAAGAACTTGGTATTGGTCGTCCTTCGACTTATGCGCCAACTATTTCGACGATTCAAAATAGAAATTATGTAGAAAAGGGTAGTGTAGAAGGAACAGATAGAAAGTATACGCAAATAGTTTTAGAAGCGGGAGTTATAGAGGTAAAAGGACTTTCGGAAATAGTAGGATCAGATAAAGGGAAATTAGTACCAACCGATATTGGTATGATTGTAAATGATTTTTTAGTAAATCATTTCGACAATATAGTTGACTATAATTTTACTGCAAAAGTTGAAGCCGATTTTGATAAAATAGCTGAAGGGAAAGAAGATTGGCGAGAAATGCTGAAAGATTTTTATGCTAAATTTCACCCACAAGTTGAAGATGTTTCAGAAAATGCCGATCGTGAAAGTGGCGAACGTATTTTAGGAACGCATCCCGATACTGGAAAAACCATTTTAGTTCGTCTTGGAAGATTTGGACCAATGGCACAAATTGGAGCACCAGATGATGAGGAAAAAATATTTGCAAGTTTGCGTCCCGACCAACAATTAACAAGTATAACTTTAGAAGAGGTTTTAGATTTATTTAAACTACCAAAAAGCCTAGGCCTTGTTGATGG
>Ga0256847_1001673_pt1 | contig 10845 bp, 8 predicted proteins | sample TeddybearmetaG_FD_189099 | JGI IMG/M metagenome (GOLD analysis project Ga0256847, IMG submission 189099) | Hydrothermal vent microbial communities from East Pacific Rise, Pacific Ocean - Teddybear | ecosystem: Environmental > Aquatic > Marine > Hydrothermal vents | place: Pacific Ocean: East... | reverse complement strand
TGCCTCCATACGACCCATATAAAAAAACCGGGCATTGCCCGGTTTGTTTATATGGCGCGCATGGAAGGAGTCGAACCTCCGACCGCCTGGTTCGTAGCCAGGTACTCTATCCAGCTGAGCTACATGCGCGTTATTTGGTCACTTCCAACCCTCAAGTCGAAAGGAGCGGTATTATCCATAGCGGATATTACTTTGTCAAACTAATAATGGCGGAGAGAGAGGGATTATTCGCTTTGCTCACCCCTTTGGGGCCGTCGTCATTCTTCCGACGTTCAAAACTGTGATACAGTTTTGTCAAACCCTCTTATCAGGTTCGAACCCTCTCTGATCCTAGCAAAATACCATTTTCGAATTTTCGAACATGTTACTGCTTTTGTCTTACTAATAATGGCGGAGAGAGAGGGATTCGAACCCTCGATGGGCGTTAAAACCCATACTCCCTTAGCAGGGGAGCGCCTTCAGCCGCTCGGCCATCTCTCCGGAATATAAAACTTATGTTTTCTACTAAATTACAAACCTTAAACTCAGCGCTCTGAGCGCGTTATTTCGCACGTCCTGTGCTACACCCTTCGGGCCGTCGTCATTCTTCCGACGTTCCAAATAGCTCCGGCTATTTGGTCAGCCGCTCGGCCATCTCTCCGGTAGTTCTTTTTTAGCTTGCTTTAGTAGTTTCTTAACGAAAAATAGCTGATTATCTCAGCTACTTTAGCGGGATGGAATATTACCTGATAAATCCGAAATTACAACAACTTTCTTAGTTCAGGCACGTTCCACTATCAGTTGATAATAAGGTGTTTATTCGCCCGTATCCAGGCCTTTTTCACGTTGGATTCTCTGGTAGATTTCTTCACGATGAACCGAAATTTCTTTTGGCGCATTTACGCCAATTCGTACTTGATTTCCTTTTACGCCAAGCACTGTGACAGTGACATCGTCCCCTATCATCAGTGTTTCACCAACGCGCCGAGTTAAAATTAGCATAGCCAATCTCCTAAACAATTTATTGGAAAACCTTATTATGTGTCTTTTTTAGGTTTTCTACTACTTAAAGACTGAGCGAATCTCGCATCCTTTACGGCCCAGTCGAACAAAAACGGGCAACAGTATAACAATAGACTATTTAACAGTCACTCTATTAGTCTTATTATTTTGTCTAAATTCACACTATTTCGAATATTAAGACTAATTTATAGGCGTTAAGTTACTGCTCTTCTATCCATTGACTGACCCAATTCAAAGCGCTCGCTAGTTCGTCAAGCTTAATACCTCCTCCCTGTGCCATATCCGGTCGGCCCCCACCCTTTCCATCTAGCTTAGCTGCAAGGGCTTTCATTAAGTTTCCAGCATGATATTTGGGGATGAGATCTTTACTCACACTAGCGATTAGGCTTATTTTTTGATCTTTTTCAGTGGCCAAAACCACAATTCCAGAAATAAACTTGCTCTTAATTTGATCATTTAGGTTCCGCAAAGACTTTACATCCATAGAATCAACTTTAATTGATAGAAGAGCGACATCGCCAACCATAATTTTATTCGCAAGTAAATCATTCCCTTGGTTCGAAGATATTTTGATCTTTAACTTTTCTAATTCTCTATCTTGATCTCTAGAACGTAGAATCAATTGATCAACCTTATCATTGAGAGACAAGCGATCAGTCTTTAACGATGACGCGAGTTTACTAATTAACCAGCCTTGTTTTTGCGTATATTCGATTGCGCTTTCACCCGTTATCGCTTCAATGCGCCTAATACCTGAGGCAATACCTTGCTCGCTAATTATTTTGAAAGCGCCAATATCACCTGTTCTAGAAACATGCGTTCCACCGCAAAGCTCCACAGAAAAATCGGACATCGAAAGGACACGTACCGTCTCCCCATATTTTTCACCAAATAACATCATTGCGCCCGAAGATCTTGCGTTATCGATAGAAGTTACTTCCACCGTTACTGGATGATTAGATCGAATGTGTCTATTAACCAATTTTTCTATATAGACTAGCTCTTCTTGGGTCACCGCTACAGGATGAGAAAAATCAAAACGCAAACGTTCACTATCCACTAGCGAACCCTTCTGCATCACGTGCTCTCCAAGTATTTCTCTCAGTGCCGCATGCATCAGATGAGTCGCCGAATGATTTAGTGCGATTTCTTGGCGATTTGTTTCGTTTACACGACAAGCTACTGATTCACCTTTTTGAAGAGTACCAAAACTAACTATGCCCTTATGTAAAAACGCCTCTTGTATTTTGATAGTCTGCTGTACTTCAAACTCAAAACCATCACCCACTAGTAAGCCTTTATCACCGACTTGACCGCCTGATTCTGCATAAAATGGTGTTTCTTGGAGAAGTATGCCTGCTTCTGTTCCAGAGGTAATAGCATCAACGCTATTAGAATCAATCAATAAATCCACTACTTTTGATTCGCCCTGCAAGCGCTCGTAACCTATGAAGCTCGTTTTACAATCAATAGCTAGTTGTTCATTATGGTCGACTGAAAAACTTTTTTGTTCCCTACCACTAGCTTGTTGATTCGCAAGTAGCTTATCGAATTTTTCCTTATCAATAGTCAAGCCCCTTTCTCTTGCGATATCTGCTGTGAGATCATCTGGAAAGCCATAAGTGTCCTTCAATTTAAAAACGATAGCACCATCCACCACTGTCCCATCCATTTCACTGATATAAGACTCTAGGATCTTCATGCCATTATTTAACGTTCGCGCGAACTGTTGTTCTTCGGCTAATAGGGTTTTGACTATAAAATCACGCTTCTTTGAAAGTTCAGGATAAGCGACTCCCATGACCTCGACCAAACCATCAACTAGCAGATTAAAAAAGGGGATTTGTGCTCCCAGTTTGTTACCGTGGCGGATCGCGCGTCTAGTAATTCGTCTTAATACATAACCTCTACCCTCGTTTCCCGGTGTAACTCCATCGACGATCATAAAAGCGCAAGCGCGGATATGATCAGCAATGACTCTTAATGACTGATTACTAAAATCATTTTGTTCTAGTATCTTAGCAATAAAGTGAATTAGCTTTTCAAATAGGTCTATTTGATAGTTATTATGAACCGACTGCATTACTGCTGTTATACGCTCTAGACCCATGCCCGTATCAACAGAAGGTTTTGGAAGAGCAGTCAGTTTTCCATTCTGGTCTCGATTAAATTGCATAAAGACCAAATTCCAAATTTCAATGTAGCGATCACCATCTTCCTCTGGACTACCAGGGGGACCTCCTTCGACCTTCAGCCCGTGATCATAAAAAATCTCACTACATGGTCCGCAGGGACCAGTATCACCCATCGACCAAAAGTTGTCCTTATCCCCAAGTCGAGAAAACCTTGTTTGATCAATTCCAATTTCATTAAACCAAATTTTCTCAGCTTCATCGTCAGTTTCATGCACCGTTATCCAGAGTCTTTCAGCAGGTAGACCTAAAGTCTCTGTCAAGAATTGCCACGCGAATCTAATAGCATCTTTTTTGAAATAATCTCCAAAACTAAAATTACCTAGCATCTCAAAAAATGTATGATGACGAGCTGTATAACCAACATTTTCTAAGTCGTTATGTTTACCTCCTGCCCTGACACATCTTTGTGAGCTCGTCGCCCGAACATAAGATCTTTTTTCACTGCCTAAAAAACAATCTTTAAAAGGCACCATTCCAGCATTTGTAAAAAGCAAAGATGGATCATTTGCAGGGACCAAAGGCGCAGAATCGACTCTTTGATGACCGTTTTCTTCAAAATAATTTAAAAATGCTTCGCGAATTTCGCTGGTTGTCATACTCACTTATTCGAACTCCTCAGTTCTGCTCTAGCTAATTGACCAAATGCCTTTTTTATTTCATCAAACGAAAATCCTCGATACGAGAGGAATTTTTCAATTCTGATTTTTTCTTTAGACTTAGATTCATAGCTCATCTTAACTTGGCCATGTTCATTCTGCGTAAATTCTTGTACCGCAGAGTTATTCGTTAATATTTTTTTTTGCAAAACTCTTTCACAAACTAACTGCCAATCAATAGCTTCTAGGTTTAGTTGCTCTTGAATGATAGTCCTGCTGATATCTTGTTGCTCTAATTCATATTGAATGCGCTGTAAGCCTTGCCCTTTTTCTACACGCGAGCGTATAAATGCATTACAAAAGCGCTCTTCTGATAACCAATTTTCTTCTTTTAAGAATCGGATACAAGCAGAAATCGAAGTCTTTTCAAACGCCCTTTTTTCCAGTTTTAGACGTAACTGTTTTTCACTGTGTTCTCGAATAGCCAAAATTCTACAGCTTGAAGCAATTGCTTTATTTAAATCAAGGGATTTATCGGTATTTAAATTTGCTTCCATCACGCACGTATTTTAACTCAGAACGATTCAAGTTGAAATCAGTGGGCGCTACTATTTTTTGAACCGGGACATTTGCAACGAACGGGAAATCGATAGGTATATGGCCATGAAACTTTGACAGGCAAAATCTAGTCTAGTAGCGCTAAAGCTAGTGGTTTATGTATTTGACTATCTCCACAAGCTTGGAGTTTAATGGCTCTCTTCAGGAATTACCGAGTTGTATTATTTCCCAGGTGGGAAGCTCTCCAACAGATGTGTCGCGTTCTTCAAAGCAATTGAGGCTCTTTCCTCCGGAGTACGATTTTTGTAGATACCTAATTTACGAGAGACCGAACCTCGCCAGATCACTTCTTTTTTGGCGGGATCGATAATATCTAAGACCAATGTACCGATTTCATATTCTCGGCTGTAAGTACCATACCCATGACGCGAAAATGGATAAGGGCTATAGTAACCATAAGGATAGTGTCCATAGGGATAATAACCCCAGTGATTATAAAACACATCAACATCCACTTTTTTGTCCGTAACCGTATGGGTGCGTAGCAGAAAATCTGAGGACTCTAGGTTTTCATCAAGTTTTTGAAATCCTTTACGATTCAAGTTAGTTTCAATCGCATTGATCTGACGACGATTTTCGAGAGTGCTCACTTTTTTCTTGTCTTCATCCGTAGCCTGAACCCAAGCATACGTTTTTAAGCTTGAAAAGTTGTAATTAGAATCATAGTCAGATGATGTAGGAGGCGTTATTTTACAGGATGATAGCAATGTGGCGAAAATCACGTAGATGAGAACAGCAGGGGTTTTCAGTTGAATCTTTAACATGAGCAGCATACCTCTTAGTCTATGTTTCCCTCCTCTAAGTTCCAATATAATCTTTATTAGATCAAAAGCCAAGTAACTAGCCCTAAACTCGACCAAAAGCCAAAGAGCGACCGCACTAGAGTTAGTTTAGCGATCTGTTATACAAAAAAAGAGGCCAAAGCCTCTTTTCGTAAGAAAATTAAAGAAATATAGTTTATTGTTCAACTTTTGGTTTATCTATCTCAGTTTTTTTATTGTCAAAGCTAGGTAATAATTCGGTTCTAATTCGAGTTTCAATATCATTAGCGATTTGTGGGTTTTCAGATAGAAAGTCAGCTACCTTGACTTTACCTTGGCCAATTCTGTCTCCGTTATAACTGTACCATGCACCCGCCTTGTCTATGATCCCTTGTTTCACACCTAAATCAATAACTTCACCCATTCTAGATGTTCCTTTTCCGTAGAGAATTTGAAACTCAGCTTGTCTAAACGGAGGTGCGACTTTATTTTTAACCACTTTTACCCGAGTTTCATTACCAACAATTTCGTCGCCTTGCTTAACGGCACCAATTCGTCGAATGTCTAATCTGACAGATGCATAAAATTTTAATGCATTACCACCGGTAGTTGTTTCAGGAGAACCAAACATAACACCAATTTTCATGCGGATTTGGTTAATAAAAATAACCATACAATTGGTACGCTTGATATTACCGGTTAATTTCCTTAACGCTTGTGACATTAATCGTGCTTGCAAACCCATATGAGAGTCACCCATATCACCCTCTATTTCAGCTTTTGGCGTTAATGCTGCTACCGAATCGATAACGACCAAATCAACCGCACCTGATCTCACCAACATATCGCAAATTTCAAGTGCTTGTTCACCGGTATCTGGTTGAGAAACTAACAAATTATCTAAATCAACGCCCAGAGCTTCAGCATATATTGGGTCAAGCGCATGTTCTGCATCAATAAAAGCAGCAGTTCCACCTTGCTTTTGACATTCGGCTATAACTTGTAAGGTCATTGTTGTTTTACCAGATGATTCAGGACCGTATATTTCGACAACCCGTCCTTTGGGTAGTCCACCAATTCCAAGAGCGATATCTAGCCCTAAAGATCCAGTGGAAATAGTGTCCATTTTTTGAGCCTGTACTTCACCCATTCTCATCACAGAGCCTTTACCAAACTGTCTTTCAATTTGGCTAAGTGCTGCGTCTAATGCTTGTTTTCGATTATTGTCCATTTTGTTCTCCACTTAATCTGTATCATAAGATTTATCAATGTTTTATCATTGTGATTAAGCGCTTTACTAGGATCAACTTAATCGCAGGGGTATATGTTTACAAAGTCTTTTCTTTCATTAATTCTGTTCATCAACCGAACCAAACATACTACTCACTTTGTAGCTACTTATAGTATAGCTACTTATATGGGTAGTCAAATGTTTTTTGACGTTAAGAGTAAATTATATTTCCTCATCGAATCTTACCCTATGTGGAAGCTAAAACTAAGTCGCGGTTCTCTATCGATCAATTGAAATAAATGGGATATGAAATAACATACATAGATTACCATTAAAAAGACCAAATCAATAAACGATGCCAATCCTAATGAATTCGAGTAAAATGACAACACAGGTTAAAATAAGGTTCTAATAATGGCGATTGTAATTAAGACTGCTGAACAAATCGAGAAAATGCGCGTCGCTGGCAAATTGACGATGGAGGTATTAGAAATGATAAAACCTCATGTCGTTAAAGGCATCACCACCGATGAGCTCGACCAAATTTGTCACGAACACATAGTTAATGTGCAAAAGGCTATCCCGGCGCCACTTAATTACCACGGTTTTCCAAAGTCCATTTGTACTTCAGTCAATCACGTTATTTGTCATGGTATCCCCGCCGATAAAAAGTTGAAAGATGGCGATATTATTAATATCGATGTCACCGTTATTAAAGACGGATTTCACGGAGATAGCTCGATAATGCTTACCGTTGGAAAACCTACCATTTTGGCCAAACGACTGATCGACAACGCCCAGGAATGTTTGTACTTAGGAATAAAAATGGTCAAGCCCGGTGTACATCTTGGCGATATTGGAAATGCGATAGAAAAACACGCCCACGGGGCAAGTTTTAGCGTTGTTGAAGAATATTGTGGACACGGCATTGGCGAAGTGTTTCACGAAGATCCTCAGGTACTTCATTACGGTAAAAAAGGTACTGGACCAATTATAAAAGAAGGCATGATATTCACTATAGAACCTATGGTGAATGCCGGAAAACGTCATTCGAGAGTCCTTAAAGATGATTGGACCGTAGTCACTAAAGATAAAAGCCTCTCCGCTCAGTGGGAGCACACACTCCTAGTCACAAAAGATGGGGTCGATGTTTTAACACTACGGCCTGATGAAGTAATCTAGTAGAGAGCTTTGCGCGAAACCCATGATCTCGTCAGACCTTGAATTAACCTTAACGATCGATCCTCAACTAGAACTACTTGAGCAGCTAAAGCGCTTTGAAAAAAAATCTACAACCCTTCTAAAAACTCATTACGCTAATAACCATCTGGTTAGAGAATTAGTCATCGCTCGTTCTAATCATATGGATGAGTTGCTTAACAAGCTTTGGTTGGAGCTAACCTTGGGTACTGACTGTGCTTTGGTCGCTGTTGGCGGTTATGGTCGCGGTGAGCTTCATCCACATTCAGATTTAGATTTACTCGTTCTTCTTGCGGGCAATTTAAAACAATCCTATTCTGCGACATTGAGTCATTTTATTACGCTACTGTGGGATGTAGGACTTAAAGTTGGTCATGCGGTACGAAACCTTAAAGAATGCGTCCAACTCGCACGCGACGACCTCACTATTGTTACTAATTTGATGGAATCTCGTATCTTAATAGGTGATGTTAACTTGTTTGAGGAAATGCGTCATAAAACTGCACCGAATAAGATGTGGAATGCGAAGGAATTTTTTCGCGCAAAAAGAGCTGAACAAAGAACGCGTTATCGCAAATACGATGGTACTTCCTTTGACTTAGAACCTAATTTAAAATCAAGCCCCGGCGGGTTAAGAGATATACATTTGATCGGTTGGGTGGCGGAACGTCGTTACTACCCTAAATCTCTCTTTCAACTGATTCAAGATCACATCATAACCAAAAAAGAATACTACACACTCATTAAGAACCAACTAATCTTGTGGCGGATCCGTTTTGCTCTTCATCACGTAACCGATAAAGCTGAAGATCGATTACTCTTTGACTACCAAAAAGATACCGCGAAATCCTTAGGTTATTTGGATGATGAAAAATCACTCGCCGTCGAAAAAATGATGAAACAATATTATCGCAGTGTACGAGTAATCAGAAATATATCTGAGATTTTACTACAAGCACTCGAAGAGAGAATTTTTTCTGGCACGGCAAACAAATCCGTTTGTCAAATAGACCATGTCTACCAGTTAGTCAATGATCGACTCGACGCTATAGACACCGATGTTTTTAATAAGGATCCGGGTGAACTCATTAGGGTGTTTCAAGTGTTAGCTTCTAACAAAAATATTATTGGCATCAGTGCAAAAACACTCAGAGCAATACGCGCTACTCGAAATAAAATTAATCGAAAATTCACAGAAAACGAAAATAATCGCAAGTTGTTTATCGAATTTTGGCATACTAAACACCAGTCCTCTCGCGCAATGTTTGCAATGAAAAGAAGCGGTGTGTTATCGGACTATCTTCCCGCATTTAAACGGATTAGCGGGCAAATGCAATATGATATGTTTCACAGTTACACAGTCGACGAACATACATTATTTTTACTCAGAAACCTCACCGCGTTTACCGAAGAAAGTGCGGTCAAACCGTTTCCTCTATGTCATGAAATAATGAGTAAACAAACCCATCCAGAAATCATTTATCTAGCAGGGTTATTTCACGATATTGGCAAAGGGCAAGGCGGCGACCACAGCGAAATAGGTGCCTTGGAAGCCTTGGCATTTTGTCAAACGCATGATTTAAAACCTGAGCACAGCGAGACCATCAGTTGGTTAGTAGCTAATCACTTAATAATGAGTATTACCGCTCAAAAAAGAGATACATCTGATCCAAAAGTGATCAATAATTTCGCGGAGCTGGTGAAAACACCTGAGAGACTTGAATTATTATATATTCTCACCGTGGCGGACATTCGTGCCACCAGCGCGTCGCTATGGAATTCATGGAAAGATGCTTTACTCAAAGAATTAACTCTATCTACCTTAGCGCTCCTAGGTCAGGAACATGCAGAGCAATTAGAATCTTGGAAAACTATCCGAGCAACTGCGCGACAGACACTTCTTGATTGTAATCTTGACACTGAGCGAGTAGATAAATATCTCAGCAATTTAAATGCTGATTATTTTGTCAAAAACCCCGTCGAGACCATTGCATGGCAAGCAGAGAATGTATTGACGAGTATCGATGCTAGATTGGATGACGGCACAAATCCAACGGTGGTTGCCATCCGCGAACGGTTAGATGGTGCTGGGAGTGAAATCTTTGTCTATAGCCAAGACAAAGAGGAACTATTTGCCCGACTGACTACAACACTCGTTCAACATCATCTGAACGTACAAGGCGCTAGTATTTATACCGATAGTGATGAATATTGCCATGACAGTTTTTACACCCTGAACGATATGGATAAGCCTACAATTTCAGCGACGGAACAAGAAAAACTCAAAGCTGCAATTACCCATAACCTCACATCCAAGAATTGGAACCGACGAAAAATACAACGAAGAATGCCAAGACAAATCAAGCATTTTGATGTTAATACCGAAATAGTATTTTCCAAGGATGAATTCAGTCCATATACTCGCCTTGATATTACCGCACGCGACAAATCTGGGCTGTTGGCTATTTTGGCACAGGCGTTTAAATCCTGTGGTTTAAAACTGCACGATGCCCGAATTACAACCTTGGGTGAAAGAGTAGAAGATACCTTTATTATCAGTCACAAAGATGACACCGCAATAGACAGTAAAAAGGAACAACAGCAAATAACCAAAGCCATTAAACAACATATTGGCGGCTAAGCATGTTTAATTGAATACGAGCCCGTTAATGAAAACGGTGGAGATATTATCTGGATGAATAAATTACGCGAAACAATCGAAGCAGCCTTTGAAAATAGAAATGAGTTATCGCCTCATTCGGTTTCAGCGGAAGTTTTGCATGCTATTAAAGACACCATCAGTTTGCTCGACTCCGGTCAATTGCGGGTAGCAGAACCAGTCCAAGCTGGTTGGCAGGTTAATGAGTGGGCTAAAAAAGCAGTACTGCTATCTTTTAGAGTTAGAGATAATAAAAAAATTGATGCTGGGCATACTGCCTACTTCGATAAAGTCCCGTTAAAATTTGAAAATACCTCTGAAGAATCTTTTAATGAGATGGGAGTAAGGGTTGTCCCACAAGCGATCGTAAGAAACGGTTGTTTTGTCAACAAGAATGTCGTTCTTATGCCCAGCTACGTCAATATCGGTGCGTACATTGATTCAGGAACGATGGTGGATACTTGGGCTACCGTTGGCTCTTGTGCTCAAATCGGAAAAAATGTTCACCTGTCTGGTGGCGTAGGGATTGGTGGAGTGTTAGAGCCACTCCAGGCAAGTCCGACCATTATAGAAGACAATTGCT
>Ga0256847_1001672_pt1 | contig 10846 bp, 8 predicted proteins | sample TeddybearmetaG_FD_189099 | JGI IMG/M metagenome (GOLD analysis project Ga0256847, IMG submission 189099) | Hydrothermal vent microbial communities from East Pacific Rise, Pacific Ocean - Teddybear | ecosystem: Environmental > Aquatic > Marine > Hydrothermal vents | place: Pacific Ocean: East... | reverse complement strand
GTTCTCGTCCGTTATTGTTTCCCGCATCTACGTACCGAAGCCTTTCGATAACCTCTGTCGAATCTTTTGGTTTTTCGGTAAGCTTTTCTTTTACAATTTTTTTATCAATCGCCCATTTTGAAGCCCTCGCAATCGTAATTAAAGTATTGCCTTTTCGAGTCCAATCTTTAATTTTCTTTTGTTTGGTCGAGTCTAACTGACTGTAACTACCAGACACCATAACGAGTGTATTATATTTGTCTAAAGAAGCAAAACTAAAGTCGCGCATTAATATTTTAGTAATCGGCATATGTACACGCGTGTCTAACAAATGCCAAACTTCACCAGCTTCATACGAGCTAACACCATTACCAATTAATAAGGCAGCTTTTGGTGTTTCGAGTGTTCTAAAATTACGACTTCCTAAGTCAATGCCTTCCGTGCTAAATCCTGTATTAACAGCATACATTGGCACATCATACATTTCCTGTGCTTCTTTTATTATTTGAAAGACTTCGGTACTTGAAAGTTTTTGTTTGCTAACCGGAATTAGTAAGCTTCCGTAGTTAAAACGTTTATTTCCTGAAGTTGTATTAATGGCGAATGGTTTAAATGCTGAAGCTGCAATAATACCTTTCGACTGTATATAATACAAAGCAGCTGGCGCATTATAGTCGTCCCAATCGATAATATACGCATAATCCGATTTTTGAACAGTAGCGACACTCACCAAATTATCGGTCGATATAACCTCTTCGCCAAGATTTGCCGATTTAAGTCCGCGATAGTTCATGTTATAAAAATTAGCAACACTCCAAGCCGAAGCATCATAAAACACACTATCACGAAATTTGCTGTAGGTTTCGAACATAGTTTGTACCATTCGTTGTTGCGGTTGTTTTAAAGGAACGATGTATTTAGTTCCTTTTTTATATACTTTTATTTTATGAATAAGAAGTTTATCGATAAAAGCTTTGTTGCGATTCATATCGTAATCGTCACCAAACTCATAAGCAGCATAACCTGTTTTTGGTGTTTTTGAAACTGCCGATTTAAAGAAATCTTGTTGGTATTTACGAAGCAGTGCTTTATTTTCTACTGCGGCTTTTATGGTTGCGATACTAGAAACATACTGATTGCGGATTGTAAACGGAAATGAAATTGTTCCATAATCGGTATCTTGAAGATGTCCTCTAGAGCTTGCCTGTTCGAAAAGCAAGGCAAGTGCGCCTTGTAAATCTGGATACGAAGAACCATAACCAGGATACGTGCCATCAAAAGCTTCTTTGGTAAAATAGAAGGAACCAATATTATCTAAAGCACTGGCATAATAAGGAGCAAAAAGATTGTTTAGATCTTCATAATTTTCTTTTGGCATGATGGGATCTTGAGAGCCAATAGGCTTCATGGGTTCGAAAAAATAATTACTATTCGTTCCCATTTCATGAAAATCGGTTACCACATTTGGATACCATTCGTGGTACCATTTTAGTTTTCCTCTACTCTCAGGGTTTATTGCCAAAAGCCAGTCGCGGTTTAAATCGAACCAAAAATGATTTGTTCTTCCGCGTGGCCATCCTTCATTATGTTCGGCATCTACACCATCTGAAACTAAGGGATTGGCTTTAAATTGATTTGCCCATTGCGTATGGCGATCACGCCCATCTGGATTTATTGTTGGGTCTATAAACACAATTGCATTATCGAGGTAATTTTTAATCTCATCGCTATTTGATGCAACCAATGTATATGCAATTAACATAGCAGCTTCAGCACTAGAGGGCTCGTTTCCATGTACATTATAACCAAGCTGAACAAATATTGGAAGCGCATCATAATTTGTGGGATTGGCATCTGGATTCGTAAAAGCCAAATGTTGTGTTTTTATATTTTCTAGATTCTGAAGGTTTTCCGAAGAAGAAACAGTAAGCATCACTAATTTTCGATGTTCGTGTGTTTTACCATAAACAGAAATTGTTGCTCGATCGGAAAGTTCGGCAAGTTTATAAAGATAGGCCACAATCTGGTCGTGACGTGTGTGTTGTTCGCCAATAGGGTAACCTAAAAAGGCTTCTGGAGTAGGGATATTGGTATTAAATGGTTTTTTGTTTCCGAAGAAATAATCCTGGGCATTAGCTGAACTAACAATTAATAAACAAGTGATAATTACTGTAAAAATACGTTTGGTTATAGACATTTGTTTTGTTTTGAAGAATCGAGATATAAATGTAGTAAATAAAAAGGAATAACATGATGGGATCTCTCCTTTCAGTCGAGATAACAGTACTATTCCACCAAATCGGCAATTGGGATGTCGTTTATAAAAACATTGTTTAAAACAGTGTCTCCATCTTTTACGTAGACAAGTGCGTAGGTATTGTCTAGAAGGCTATCTCTTTGAGCGTTATTGAAGGTTACTTCGGCTTCGGGCGCTTTTCCTTCTTCCATATAAAAACGGTCGAATTGCAAATTGAAATTGAGTACACCTGAATTTTCGTTATACCAATTTGTTTTAGCGATTACATAATCCTGAGAAATATCGAGCTTGTTTTTACTTACTTGTGTTACGCTTGCAAATCCGTTTTTATCTTCTTCAATATAAACAAAAACATCTTGTTTATTATACCAATCGCTTTCTGAAGTTTCAAACGAATTGATAGCATAATTCAGTGTAATATACCTTCCTCTAAAAGGATCGTTTGGGTCGACAGGACGTGTCACAAACTTATAGGCTGTTCCATTATTTAAAACGGCTTCTTTATTAAAAATCATTTGGGCTGGAATCGCCAATTGTGCGATAACAAGTACGATAAAAGCTAAAAATATATACTTTGTTTTCATATGTCTATATTATTATGAGATTTCTTTTGTTTTTTTAGCATGAGATAATTAGTAAAAAAGAAGCCAACTCCTACTCCTACAAATAATATTCCGCGTAATACAAAACTCATATCAGTATCAAAAAATCGACAGATTATTAATGCTGTAATAATTAGTAATCCATAGTTTAATATTCCGAAGTGAACCCTTTCGGAACCTATTTTTATAGCTATTAATCCTAATGAAAGAATAATAAGGTTTATTAAAACTGTTGGAATTACAGTTTTTCCGAATTGAATGAAAAATAGTACACTTATAATAACAAATACGTACCTGAATAGGTTTAATTGCTTTACTTGTTTTTTTGAATGTGCATAGAAAACAAGGCCTAATGCTGCTGCAAAAAGAATGATTGAAATGAGCAACTCTTGCGAAAAAATATATTCAATTTTTATGTCTTCCCAAACTATTCTGAAACTTAAAATCATTAACAAAACGATAGTTCCAAACGAACCAAAAACCAAGTAGCCATTTCGTCTTAGCTTTTGTGAATCGAAGAACGGAATCTTACCAATATTATAAAAAAGCCCAAACAAGATTACATACATTAAAAACCCTAATGAGTCCATTTTATCAATAAAAGCACCGAGTGTAATTATTAAACTTAATGGTATAAGCCAATTAAAAATAGACGTAACATTAGCTGTTGGCTGCTTCTTTAACAATGTTAAATAATATGGAATTAGCAAGGCTAGCATTAACAAGAAATACCAGGGAGCATGACTTGTAGAAAAGAAACTGTATCCATATTCACATGCATAGTAGGTTGCAAATACAATATGAAGAAAAGCGACTGCTTTCGATTTTAATAAATAAATAAGTGGCACACAAAGAAAAATCCAGGTAAGTAAATATGAACTTAAATCGCCTGGGATATTATAAATCTGACTAACAAGTGCAATGCAAGCACCTACAGAAAAGAAAAGAAAGGTACCTGACGCTTCTCTCCAAGTGGTGCTTTTTTTCTTGAATATTGAATAACCAACAAGTAATTGCCCCATAACTAGTGGGAAAAACGCAAAAAAGGTTTTGAGAGTTTTTGGAAAATTATCCCAATTGTGTGCTAGAATTAATATAAACCCGAGACCTACTAATGCTGCGCCTAATATGCCAAAAATTACAAATAAGCTATTAGTTGCATTAGGTTGTTTCGATTTGTAATAGCTTTCGATATTGCTAGCAACTTCTTCAGAAATCACACTATTTTTAACAAGCTCGGATATTTCTTTAGAGTATTTAATGTTCATTTTTAAGCTTTTTATAATAACTAAAAGTACAATTTAAATTTAAACTATTCTTGGTTTAAAACCTCGCAGTTAACACTACGAGGTTTTGGGTTAGCGAACTAACCAATCATCAAAACAAAAAAATCATATACACGATAATTCCTTCGGCAATTCCTGTTATGATAGACATTCCTAGAATATCTTTTATTTTACTTCTCAGAAAAAATACAGCACTTAATATGGCTATAATAGCAGCCATCAATATTTCTAGCGCTCCTATATTTGAAAGCAAATATGTAATTCCGGTAAAAGCAATTGTAATAGCAGCGGCTATTATGCCAAACTTTACTATTTCATTTTTTGAATAATTTCCTTCTTTAAACCCTTTCTTGAGGTCTCTTAAAATTGATAAAATAAATAATAAAGGAACAACCGAAAGGAAAGGTGCAAATACCACTTTTATTCCTTTTACAACTTCAAGACTGTTATAAAAAAAGAATGCAATGGCTGTAAAAGCTAATAATACAATTACAATAATAGACTGAAAAGTAAACAATAGTTCACGCTTATTCGAGTCGGTTGTTGGTTTTGAATTTCTAATAATTGGATTCATAATTTTAAATTTTTGATGATGCTACTTTAATTTATGTTGAAATAAAGAACATATGTATAGCAAGCGATAGTAGCACACCGCTTAATATTCCGTTTGCTCTTAAATTGTTATATAATATATAGTTGAGTATATAAAAACTAATGGTTGATGAATTTATTAAATGCGCAAAAATTAGGTTGTCTTCTAGTTTTTGATGCGTGACAAACTCTAACAGATTTATAAATATCACACTTAAAATCACACTTGCAATTAGTAGTAAAATTGCTGGTTTCTGATTTTTTAATTTGTACTCGTCTGTGTTTTCTGGCAAAAAATGTTCGATTAAAATAAACCTCACAAAAAACAGCATGGGTACAGGAAACAAAATAGAAGCTATTATTTTTATAACATCTTTTACAGTTTTAATTTCATCATACCCAAGAAAAACCAAGTATAGAAACACAAAAATGGAAATTCCTGTAGTTACAATAAAAGCAGTATTTAGGTTTTTTAGTTTCATTATACTTTTTCAATTATTAAAAGAAGCTTATTACTGTAGCTAAAAAACAAACAAACAATACTAAAATACTTGCAGTTGTTAAAATCATTAATTTCTTTTTTGATAATAAAAGTTTAATTCCAATTATTAGAAACGCCATTTGAGCTAACAAAAAAGGAATCGTCATTATTTCTCTAATCACTCCAAGTATAATACTATCAACATTGTAATAATTAATTAAATAAATTAATGCAAAGTATATTACTATAGTGAAATTGATAAAAGCTATTGATTTTTCGATTACAATTTTATTCATATCCTAGTTTTTTAAGTATGTTATTTTAAAGAAAATAATATGGCATATCAATCGTATTATTTGCCAAAAAACTTATACATGAATTATAACTAGTAATAATTTTTTCTGAAATCTGTTTAGAACATATTGTTATACAAATTAGTACACCAATAAAAACGGCTGGTTTAAGAAATTTTTTCATTGTTTTGTTTTGTTGATTACAGAGCAAATATGAAACAGAACGATGTGATGTAAAACACAAAGTTTCAATATTACTGACGATATATATTATTCTATAAAAGTATTTTTTATATATTTATCAGAATTTTTGTATCTTATTTATGACGACTAAATGACAAATTTAAACGATATTATTTCTACTTTTTCTTCGGAAGACCAGCAACATTTCATCGGCTATTTAGAAAAAAAGAACAAACGGTCTGATACAAAAAATATTCAGTTATTCAAGTTCTTACTGAAGGATACTCTTAACTCAAAAGAGATTTGCTATAAACTCTACAAAAAAGAAAAAACGAACGCCTATCACGCTTTAAGAAAACGATTATATCAATCGCTTATCGATTTTATAGCTAATACTAATTTAGTTGAAGAAAACTCGGTAGATATGCAATTAATAAAATACATTTTAGCTTCAAGAACCTTCTTCTATCACAAACAATACAAAGCTGCTTACAACGTATTAGACAAGGCCGAAAAACTTGCAGAAACGCATTTTTTATTTTCTTTATTAAATGAGATATACCATACAAAAATTCAATATGCTTATACAAACCCGTCAATAGACATCAATAAATTAATTTTAAAGTTTAATGAAAATCAAAAAAATCACCTATTACAAGATCAACTCAATATTGTTTATGCAAAAATAAGGCAAGCTATAAATAATCGTGTTTACGAAGGCCAAACAATCGATTTTGATGAAGTCTTAAACAAAACCCTTCAAGAACATAATATATCGATAAATGATTCGATGTCGTTTAAATCGCTATACCAATTAATGACAATCGTAAGCATTTCGGCTTTTGCTTCAAAAGATTATCTTCATACCGAAAAATTTTTAGTCGATACTTATAACCTTCTTCAAACGCACAAAGACAATGAAAAGCAATTATATTACACCATTCAAGTACAATACATGATTGCCAACACATTTTTCAGAAATAAAAAATTTGAAAAGTCAATTATATATTTAAACTACATGATTAACCACATGGAGTTAAAACAAAAAAAGTACTTTAAGGCCTTTAAACTTAAATACAACCTTCTTTTAGCACTTAACTACAACTATTTAAATAAACAAGATAAAGCGATTGCCCTTCTTGAAAAATTTATTATATCTAAACATCCTGATTTAGAGTCACTTCTAGATATTTATTTGAGTTTAATAACGTTTTACTTTCAGAAAAAAGAATTCAAAAAAGCCCAAAGTGTATTTTCAAAATTTTATCATACCGATAAATGGTATGAAGAAAAAGCAGGAATAGAATGGATTATTAAAAAAAACTTAATTGAAATTTTACTTCATATAGAATTACATAACGTAGATCTTTTAGAATCGAGGTTGCTTAGTTTTAAAAGAAGGTATTATAACTATTTAAAAGAAATAAACCAACAGCGAGTAATAACCTATCTTTCTTTTGTTGAAACGTATTACAAAAATCCAAAAATTGTTACTAGTCAAAAGTTTAAAGAATTAATAGAAAACTCATTCGTTTGGGTTGAAGCGCAACGAGAAGATATTTTTGTGATGAGCTTCTTTGCTTGGTTAAAATCTAAAATGGATGGCAGCGATTTACATCAAACTACACTTGAATTAATAGCTATAAATAAATAGAATTATTTATAAAACACCGCCCAAGCACTCCAACCATTTGGCATAGGCTGCTCACTAGTTTCCCTCAAAACATTAATACTGTGATGGCTTGTGCGGTGTTTGCCCAACCTACTTTCTTTATTCAAATAAATATTTTATTAATATCGAAGGTAAATTCATTTAACAGTTTATAAAACCATAAATGAGTAAACTATTTGTTTGAATGAGTGAACAAGAATTTATTGTTTAAATAAAGTGCTGTAGTTAATTCTCTGTTAAATAACCAAAACATTTTAAACCATTATTATTCATATAGGTCAAAGAAGCATAAACATAAAATTAAAAAAGATGAATAGATTATTGATTATTGTAGTGCTTTTTAGCAGCTTTTTAGTAAACGCTCAAGAAAAAGGTTCAGAAGGACGTGACAACCATTTTAGTGAATTTAGCCCAGAACAGATTTCAGTTTTGCAAACAAAAAAAATGACCCTGTTATTAAATCTGGATAAAAACCAGCAGCAAGAAATTCAAAAAATGAACTTTCAGCTTGCTAAAGAAAGAAAAGAAAAAGAATTTAAAAAACCTCAAACAAGCGATGAACGATTTGAGTTAGCAAATTCGCGTCTTGATAAAAAAATTGAGGTTCAGAAAAAAATGAGAACCCTATTAAACGAAGACCAATTTAATAAATGGGAAAGAAGTATAGGAAAAAGAAAAAATCGAGATCGCAAAAATAATAAGCAACGAGGCAAACAACGAAAAAGTCATTAATTATTTTAAAGCCAAAAAATATTTAAAAGTATCTTTTGGCTTAATTTTTGAAATAGTTTCGTTGTAACCAAATATTTACTACATTAGTAAATTAGAAAATATATATACAATGAAAAAATTATTTACACTTCTTGCTTTTGTTTTTGCAATTGCACTATCGACTCAAAGTGGTTATTCGCAAGGAATAACTGAAAATGCTGAAAAGCCAGACATTGTTGCTAAAGCTCAATTAGAAAAGGTTTCAAGCTCATTAAACCTTTCTGACGATCAAGAACGCACACTTTTTAGAGTCTTTCTAGCTAGAGAAGTTAATTTAAGAAAAAATGTAAATGGGAAGGATCTAGAAAATCCGAATGTTAGTTATTCAGTTAAAAAAATAGCTGAAAATTTTGAAAAAGGAATGAAAGAAACCCTTACTGAAGATCAATTTAGTAAATGGAAAGCCTCCCAGAAATAAATTATAAAACAAGATCGAAAATAGAATAGATGTTTTTTTGTAACAGATGTAAAATGGACAGCCCACTACTCACAAAAAAACAAATGAAGTTGAGTGAAATTCTTGTAAATTAAGACAATCTTTGTGTAGTATTAATATAATGGAGACTTCAAAATTTTCATTTATGACTTAGTATAAATAAACAAAAATTAAGGGATATCTAAAAAACGATACTTTAATTTAGTTCTCTATTTATTTTTATTAATACGACCAATATTCCATGTAAGTTCAACCAAAAATATTCGGGGGACAATATTATACTGACTAGAACTAATATATGAGTTTGAAAAATTATCAAAACTTAAACTTCTAGCGTTTAAAATATTTTTAAATATTAATCTACTAGAAAACTGTGGGTATTTTGTTGGATTATAAGAAATAAATAAATCTATAAAGTCTGTATTTAAAGAAGGCCAACTAATTCTTTCATAAGAAATAGTGCTATTAAAATTTTTAAAATGCTTGCTTATAACTGAGAATTTTAGTTTAGAATTTTCAGTAGAAAAACGATTTGAAATTTGATTTTTCAATACCATTAATTTTTGGTAATTAAATTCAAACTTGAAGTTAACATTACCTTTCATTGCAGAATAGAGATATAATCCACCTCCAATACTTGAATTGGCTAAAGTAATTTCTACTTGGTCTGATAACAATCGTTGTATTTCAGAATAATTATATAGCCCTTTTATACCTATCCGACTCTTTACTTTATAAAATAACTTGTTTAAGTCGAAATAACTACTAATTCTATTAATTCCTTTTTTAGATGGGCGGTAATTCAAAAGATTGAAGGTATCATCTACATCAAATTGAAAAGCATAAGGAGATGAAATGTAATTATAATTGCTACCGATAGTAACCTTTGAATAAGAATATCTATTTAAATATGAGTAACGAAATGAGGTATTGAAATTTCTAGAAACATTAATTTCATCTATTTTGTTTACAATATTTCTATAATCAGTAATTATAGAATTTTCATAAATATCGTCAATATCTGATAATTCATTTGATAAATCTACAGAAAAATTGAGTCGTTTACCCTTTCTGTTATTGAAGTTTATGCTAAATGATGGTTCTAGAAGAGTAAACTTTGCAGTATCGTAAGTACTATTTTCGTTTTTAACTATTGACTTCATTGCTGACAACTGTAGTCTTAGGTTTAAATTAGGGCTTATATCGAATAAATTTTTAAAACCAAATCTAAAATTATTTTGGTTTCTGATTATTGAATTTGTGTTCAGAATTATAGGAGAGTCGAGTACCGTTGAAAAAAAAATAGATTTCTTGTTTGAGTAATTAAACGAAAACTCAATATTATGCTTATTTAATTGTTTAATATAGTTACTAGCTATGTAAAAAGTACTCTGCCCAATTTTAGCTATTTGAGATAATGAATTAGTTTCAAAAATTTCTTGATATCTTTCCCCTTTCAAAGTTAAATTTTGTTTCCAATCTTTATTATTATAATTAACTGATACTTGAATCAAAGAGTTTTGAGAAATTTTTTTAGTATAACTAAAATCATATTCACTCGAGTAATAAGCATCATTGTTATTTATTGTTATTTGTTCGAAATTAGTGGAGGAATTATTAATATCTAATGTACTCTGACTTTGAGGCAGGATTGAGCTTAATTCATTTCTAAACAATATTAATGATTTATTATCTGGTTCAATACTCAATATAAATCTATAGTATATCTTGTCTATATTATTTTTGATTCTATAATTTTCATCAATGAACAAAGTATTATCATTGCCTATTAGAATAGAATTATTTTCAAAGCTATTTATAAACTTATTTTTATTATAATAAGTATATGAATTAAGTTTAATTTTTGGAGAAAAATTATAATTCATTTGCAGGCCTTGAAATAAAGATTGACTATCTATATACCTGTTTTTATTTATATTAGGTATAAAAACTTGCCCGAATTCGATAGGTAAATCTTGATTATCACCTAACGATTTTGGTAAATTTCTATCTAAATCTTCTTGAGATTTTTTAAAATCTTGATTGTCATTTGTTATTGAATTTTTAGATATATTATTTATATTACCTATATATCCAGCCTTCAACTTTTTTGATAAAGAGAAAAGATTATTTCCTAAAATAAATCTATTAGAAATTCCACCTCCAGCAGAGATATTTCCAAATAATGATGTTTTTATATTTTCCGATAAATTTAAATTAAGAACTATTTGATCAGATTTTTTAATACCTCTCATCAATTTATTATCATTATAATTTTCAATTGCCTCAATACTA
>Ga0256847_1001671_pt1 | contig 10848 bp, 14 predicted proteins | sample TeddybearmetaG_FD_189099 | JGI IMG/M metagenome (GOLD analysis project Ga0256847, IMG submission 189099) | Hydrothermal vent microbial communities from East Pacific Rise, Pacific Ocean - Teddybear | ecosystem: Environmental > Aquatic > Marine > Hydrothermal vents | place: Pacific Ocean: East... | reverse complement strand
AATACTCAGTAAGATGAGTTGTCGTTCAGTCACAGTAAAACTGGTTTTATCAAATAAATTAGCTAGAGAAAGATAACTTTCCAATGTTGCAGGAGACTCCGCCATTACGGCCATTAAATTGGGAATAAAGCCAATTTCCTTTTTAGCATTTTGTAATAAAGGTTTTGACGCTTTTGGTGCAGTATCAAGTGTATGTGTGGTAAATTCAGACATATTACTTTCCTAAATGGGTTGATGTTGGAAAGATATATTGCAGATGCTGTGCCAGAAGTGAGTGTGTTAGTTTATTTTTTAAAAAACAAAGGCATATAGGGTTTTGAGAGAAAATAGAGAGGAGTAATTTTTAAAGTTTGTTACGATATACCGTGTGGTTACGATATTGTGTAAATCAGACACTGCATTGTCTTGATTTTAGAAAATGTATTTTGGATAAAGAGAGAAAAATCAGAAAAAGAACGATTACTTATGGGGTTTGAAGGTTACAGAGAACTTGAAGAAATGCTAAAAAATGAAGATATTGAAGTACGTATAGGGGAATGGCAAGATCAGGTTATCTGATCTTGCATATGTTAATTTATTTGCCTTAGAATGAGACGTTTCAGAAAACGTGACTTAATCTAAAGAGGAATCCAATTATGACATTTACTAAACCATTAGAATATGGGGGACATGCACTTGTTTGGTCTGGAGACTGGACACCGGAAGGCGCACGAAAAGCCATTGCAGGTGCTGCTTTAGCTGGATATGACTATATAGAAATCGCTCTTTTAGATCCTTGGAAAGTAGATATAGAATTGACTAAAGATCTGCTACAGGAATTTAATCTACGTGCTCATGCATCACTTGGGTTGTCAGCCAGTACTGATGTGACGAGTAGCAATGCTACCATTATTGCAAAAGGAGATGAACTGTTACGTAAAGCGACTGATGTGCTTGCTGCTATAGGTGGAAAAGAACTTTGTGGTGTTATTTATTGTGCTTTGGGTAAATACCCGGGACCTGCATCAAAAGAGAATAGAGCTAATTCAGTTGCTGCAATGCAGCGCTTAGCGGATTATGCGGCTGATAAAGGAATTAATATTAACCTGGAAGTTGTGAATAGATACGAAACAAATATTATTAATACAGGAATTGAAGGTTTAGCATTTCTGGATCAGGTTAACCGTCCAAATGCATATTTACATCTAGATACCTATCATATGAACATTGAAGAGGATGGCATGGAGAAATCCATTTTAGCGGCAGGAGACCGACTTGGGTATGTTCATATTGGTGAAAGTCATCGTGGTTATCTTGGTACAGGAAATGTTGATTTTAAAAGTTTTTTTAATGCGCTTAAAAAAATTGATTTTCGAGGCCCAATGACTTTTGAGTCGTTTTCATCAGAAGTGGTTGATCCAAACCTTTCCAATACACTTTGTGTTTGGCGTAATCTCTGGGATGACTCCGATGATTTAGCTAAAAAAGCACTTATGTTCATGAAAGAACACTATTAAATATGACTATTAGTTACCGGTGTTAAGTTCATAGTCATGTTATTGAACCAAACTATACCTTATAGAAGATAAAATAATTTTTGAGTTGAACCATAGGTAATTATCTCTGTCTGATAAAGATATTCTTATTGAGTTAAAGGTGGCAGCTATGAAAATGCAAGCTGTGAAGTCCAGTAAAATCAACTTGATCGGTTACGATAAGAGGACACATAAAATGCGGGTGTCGTTTCGAGAAAAAAAGCCCGTTGATTATTGTTATGTGCCGGAAGATGTTTTTTCCGCATTTCTAAATTCACGTTCCAAGAACCGCTTCTATAAACGGCATATCCAAAATGATTATGCATGCTAAGGAACGAGAATTTAATAACTTCCAGAACTTATTAAACCCTCACCCCTAAATAGAAAAGTACTCTAAGAATATAATTCACACGGTCACGAATGCGGATTTCTATCGGCATAAATTAACTCGTCATAAATTCTGCAACTGTGACTGTGCGAAGTAAATCTCCTGTTTTATTCTGTCTTTGCAACACTAACCTAACTATAAGCATGGGTAGTAGTGCTTACTGATTGCTTAGCTTTTCTCTATAAATTCAGCTAGCTTCTAAAATATAGAAAATGTTGGCAACTTTGTTATGGCTGATGAATCATTTAATGTCATCCAACCATAAGTTATTCTGTGTATAACCCAAATAGTTAATGCAAGCAAGATAAAAATACCTATACCTATTGAGAGCGTTATAGCTCCAACTACGGCTAACAATAAAGCGACCCAGAAAGTATTGATTTGCCAAATAAAATGCGACTCCAGCCAAGTTCCTTTAACGTGGTGCAAATGGGTATAATTTAAAATTACAGCTAGCAGAAAAGGGATGCCCCCTAGTAAAAATGCTAATGCTTGCAATAGATAAATGGTAGTTACTAAACCTTTATAATGACTATCATGATGTTCGTGGTTGTGGTGTACTGATAAGGTGTTCATAATAAGCCTCCCGTTTTATTATTTCGACGGGTTTAAAGCAGAATAGTTGCACTTAGGCAGCTGGAAACAAATAATTATCCAATCTTGCTGGTCTTTTTGTCCGTCTTTAGTGGTGTAGCAATAGTTGCGTAGCCTGCTATGCGCCCATTGCTACACCACTAATGACAAGCAAAAATCCTGCCCAATATTGGACAATTATTTATTTCCAGATGCCTTAGATTTGTTTCATATCTTCGTTAAAACAGGACGGAAAAGGTTCTGATAACAAACTTCCAGTAGCTATAGGTGGATAAATATCTTGATAATGCCTTATTTGTGTCTAACTGATGCGCTTGAATGCGTGTTTGTGCTTGAGCTCCTCCGTACTAGACAATACAGCAGCAGCTAAAATTTCAGCGACACTTTTAACGGTTTCTTGATAGAAATTAGCTACTCTCTGATGTTTGGGCGTGAGGGTTTAATAAGTTCGGAGAGTTTGACGCAGGGTTTTGTCTACACTGGAGTACAAAAAAATAGGCACATAGCCAAGTAGAAACAGGATACATATAGCTGGCGGATAAAATGAAACGGTGATCCCGTGAGAAGTTAACCCACTTATGTTAAAACAGGGAGTAACCTACGATTAGTAAATAGTTATTTCATGTTTTGCTTAATTCTTTATTTGCCATATTTGCTCAGCGCATAATCCAGACTCCATTTTCCTGCACCACTAAACAGTAATGGCATAAACATAATTAAATAAAGTAATGGCAGTTTGAAATTACCGTAACCTTTATCCGTCACTGCATAGCCTTGCCAAAGTTCTGATAATGTATTCCAGTCGCTAGACCAATGCACGGTGTTGATTGCAACTACAGTTAATATCATTAATGATAAAGCAAAGAAGCGGGTACCTATGCCTAACACCAAAGCAATTGCACCGATAATTTCAATCCAGGTACCCATTGCCCAAAGAATGTCGTTAGATAACAGACTGAATGGAAGTGGGAAATCTATGCGAGCAAACCAGTTTTCACCGTTGAATTTCATGATACCTGCTTCCCAGAATTCATAGGCTAGGATCAGACGTAAAAATAATAGCGGTAATTGGTCGGCGCTATTGTTTAAACGGGTGATGATTTTTTGATAGAAAGATATTAGCGTTGAGAGACTCAACGTTTGATACTGCTCATTAGATGTTTCTGGCGATTGATCAGTGTTCATCATTTATACCTGTAATAATTTGTTGCTGTTCCAGTTGCTGCAAGATGTCACGGCCGAATGGCAAGATGGTTTCATGATCGCCATAATGCATTTCAGCTGCTAACTCAAGTAATGCCTGTTCACCTGTACTAAACCCTTCCTGCAGCATTTCAATCAAGCGTGCTGTAACGGTATTTAGCTCTATAAATTGAACCTTGTAATCTTTGTCTCTCAGACCTGCTAAAATAATAGTCTCTTGTGGGTAGGGTTTAAGACGTGTGTCCCAATTTTTCCAGTACGGATCTGAAGCAATGATATTTTGTACTGGATAATGGTAATACAGTAGATGCAAAACTGGGTTGAGCGCGGGAATGACTTTTAACAGATCACTTTTGAAAGGAATGACCTGGTTTGGTTTAGCAGGGTTTTCCGTTTCCAGAGCTAATTCCATCCATTCGTAATGCATGAGTTCTATGATGAACTTCGGCATATCCTCTGGTGGATTTTCAATCATTACATAATCAATGAATTCATCAGGAATTTCTCTGTACAGCGGTGTTTTACAACGGTGATCTCTGATGAATTTTTGAATGAGCTGTTTCCATCGTGTTGATCCTAACAATTGACAGCTGATCGGGAAGCAATTATCTAAACTACCCTCTATTTTACTGTACAAGAGTTTTGCGTAAATGCTGCTTGTTTTTGGCAACGATTCTGGCAAGGTTTCATTTTTCTGCGGGTTGCGCAAATAATCAACAAATTGATGTTGATAAGACTGAAATTCAGGCGTCGAATCATTAATAGATGAGGTTTTAGAGGGTTGATACATGCGATACTCCTAGGCGCTTTTTTTAAGCTGTTGCAGCTGCCACTGATGTTGTAGATCAGCAATATGTTCAACTTCATTCATCAAATCGGTTAAAGGCGGGATGTTGAAATCTCGTTCTAATAGGGTAGGGAATAAGCCAAATTGTTGATAAGCTGTTTCAAGCAGTTGCCAAACAGGGTCAATAACGTTTTGTCCGTGACTATCTATAATTAATTCCGGCGTTTCCTGATCATGTCCGGCAACATGGCAGTAAACAATTCGATCACCGGGCAAGCCTAATAAAAACTGTTCTGCATCATAACGGTGATTGACGCTATTAACGTAGATATTGTTGACGTCCAAATGTAGCCAGCAGTCTGCTTCTTCTATGACAGCATTAATAAAACTCAGTTCATCCATGTCAGAGATTGGTGATGCGGCATAGTAAGACGCATTTTCCATGGCGATATGGCATTCCAGAATATCTTGAGTTCTACGTATGCGTTTGGCGACATAATGAACGGCTTCCTCTGTAAAAGGAATAGGTAATAGATCATATAAATGTCCATTATTTGCACAATAACTTAAATGCTCTGTATAGAGCCTGATTTGATGTTCTGCCATAAAGCTTTTAATGCGTAATAAAAAAGCTTCATCTAAACGGTCAGGCCCTCCGATAGAAAGTGATAAGCCATGCGCAACAAAGGGGAAACGCTCAGTAAACCAGCGCAAGTCTTTAGCTCTTTTTCCACCTAAATCAAGATAATTTTCTGGGGATATTTCAAAGAAATTAATGGAAGCCGGAACGGATTGCATCAAAGGAAGCATATGCTCCCGTCGAAGACCTAGTCCAGCTCCGTCAAGTTGAGGTCTTTTCATAACAGGAGCCTTAGGGTTCTATAGAGTAAGATTATGCTTCTGGTTCAGCCATTTTTTTCATTTTATCGCCACACTTTCCTTCGCTGCACTTGCCTTCTTTCATTTTTTCCATCTTTCCGTTACAGCCACCTTCTTTCATTTTATCGCCACACTTTCCTTCGCTGCACTTACCTTCTTTCATTTTTTCCATCTTTCCGTTACAGCCACCTTCTTTCATTTTATCGCCGCATTTTCCTTCGCCACACTTACCATCTTTCATTTTTTCCATCTTTCCGTTACAGCCACCTTCTTTCATTTTATCACCGCACTTTCCTTCACCATCCTTGCCCATTCCTTCTGCGAGATGGATGGGATTGGACACCTTTTGCATGGAAAATGGATTTTCAGTAGCCTGTGCTAATGGTGTTGCTAGTAAAGAAGCGGCAACTGCACCTCCTAATGATGAAATAAGTTTAGTTTTAGTCATGATAATCTCCAGGGTTTATTAAAATAAAGTGATGAATACGGTAAGAAACGGTGGTTTGCATTTGTATGCAGTAACTTTGCCGCTTACTTTCACTTAGTCGATGAAGGATTTATTTCCTTACAGAAATAATAACAGGTTTTAAATTGATGATTTGTTTCTACCTCACTTATGTCAAAATAGGATTTTATTTAATTTTGTAAGGTCTAATGGTTTTTTTCGACTAAATTTCGCTGTTGAGATAAATATGAAAAATACTGATTATGATAAAAAATGAATAAACGATTCTGGATAATAGGTGGATTGAGTTTGATTATAATTAGTTTAAGTGCAACCGGTACAATGATTTTTTTTGAAATTCAACAGGGAAAATCTGAAGGTTTGGCATATGCCAAGAAACACGATAAGCGTGCCTGCGTAAGGGAAGTTACAAAAGGGAAGCGTATCTGCACAGAATTTTCTTGTTTTTTAAACAATCGATTTTTTTACCAAACTTGTATGGATAATGCGAGAGCTTCTGCTAGCCTCTGTAATAGTGTTCCATCAATAGGTAATTTATTTCAGTTTGAAGCCTGGAAAAATAAACAATGCAAAAAAATAGGCCGAGCTGATAGGGGTTGTCATCATATCTGGCAAAAAGTAAGAAATATTTGTAAATTAGCTGAAAATTAGAGTGATTCAGGGATGTTGTTTTTAGTAAAAATTAATGAGGATAAGTCATGTGTAGTTCACCCAAAGGTTCAACAACTCGTCGCCGACATGTCAAAAAAAGCGAATTTAGTCGCTCGGAATATGAAGAATATGCCCGTATGGTGCGAAAAGCTTCAGCTGTTTATGACAGAATTGAACAAGAAAAAGCTGAAAAAACTCAAGTGAGTGCCAGTCAACAATCTACAATAACAGATAACAAAAAAGATGTTTTAAAGAACGAAGATAGAGTCCTAGTTACTGTTTTTTCAGGCATAAAAGCCTTTTTATTACGTCCTGTTTTTTAGTGCATACAAAGGTGAAATTGATCATGCCAAACAAGATGTTGACCTCTTTACCATTTTTGATGCGCTGCTTATTCGTTTTATGAGGAATATGAGGAGTTAATAGTGAAAAAATTATCACTTTTTTTAGTATTGTTATTGACCCTAAGCCTTTCTTGGGGCTATTTTTCTAGAACTTCAGGCAAATCTGAAGTCAAAAAACTGGTACTAACTGGATCAAGCACACTTGCACCTCTGGTTGCGGAAATTGGCAAGCGTTTTGAACTATTAAATCCCAATATCCGGGTTGATGTACAGACGGGGGGCTCATCCAGAGGGATTAATGATGTGCGTGCCAGATTGATTGATATAGGTATGGCATCACGGCCACTTAAACAGAGTGAATCGGAATTATTCAGCTATAGTATTGCTTTGGATGGTATTAGCATTATCCTTAATAAAGCCAATCCAGTAACATCGTTAGATAAACAGCAAATTATTGATATTTATAGAGGCAAGATTGTTAACTGGCAAGCTGTAGGCGGTCAGGATGCAACCATTGTTGTGGTAAATAAGGCAGAAGGGCACTCAACACTGGAATTGTTTTTGCACTATTTTGGTTTGCAAAATACAGAGGTTAAACCTCATGTAATTATTGGTGATAACCAACAAGGCATAAAAACAGTAGCAGGTAATCCTCATGCAATAGCTTATGTATCCGTTGGCTCTGCCGAGTATGAAGCGGGTCATCAGGTTCAGATTAAACTATTGCCATTGGATGGTATTATGGCTACTGTTGAAAATGTGCGTAACCGGACTTTTCCTCTATCCAGGCCACTAAACCTGGTAACTCGAGAACAGCCTACAGGCATAATTAAAGACTTTATTGCCTTTGCACATTCAGAACAAGTTGATGACCTAGTCAATGCACAATACTTTGTACCCGTCGCGCACTGATCAGCAGTTAGTCCTTGGACTACGTTTTTGTGCATTGCTCGTTGCCGGTATTGTATTGTTGGTATTTATGTTTTTGCTGAGTGAATCCTGGCCGTTGTTGAATCATATTCCATTGACACATTTTTTTACGGATAAATCCTGGCATCCCGCACAAGGTTTTTACAATATTGCCCCCATGTTATCAGCAACATTGTTATCAACTTTGGGAGCACTGATATTGGCGACGCCATTAGCTATTGCATCGGCTTTATTTAGTCGTTATTACGCCCCATCAGTTGTTGCTGTCTGGTATCGCCGGCTGATTGAATTATTAGCAGGTATTCCTTCAGTGGTTTATGGTTTTTGGGGGCTAACAACCTTGGCTCCCTTGATTGCAAGCCTGCATCCGCCGGGAGTTAGTCTACTCACTGCAATTTTAGTTCTTGCCTTAATGATTTTTCCAACCATTGCTTTAACAGTGGATGCTGCTCTTATTAGCGTACCTGTTGCTTATCATAAAGGGGCTATGGCTTTAGGATTGTCCCGATGGGGTATGATTAAAGGTGTTGTTTTACCTGCGGCTCAGTCAGGTATAGCTGCTGGTGTTATGTTAGGTGCGGGGCGGGCGATAGGTGAAACCATGGCAGTACTGATGGTTGCAGGTAATGTCGTGCAACACCCACACAGCATATTTGATTCGGTACGAACTTTGACGGCCAATATTGCTTTAGAAATGGCTTATGCCATGGGGGATCATCGTGCAGCACTGTTTGTATCAGGATTAGCATTAATGATTATGGTATTGGTCCTTGTTAGTCTGGCAGAATATTTTAAACGGAAGTCTGCTTATGGATAAAAATAAATTGGCTACATTGTTGATCTATTTAGTTGCACTTTTGATTACAGCACTCTTCATCTGCATACTTTCAGATATTATTATTCATGGGATTAGTCAGATATCCTGGGATTATCTTACTGAATCACCTAGTGATGCAGGGAGGGCAGGAGGGATAGCTCCGATTATTGTCTCGACCGGGTTAATTGTGTTTGTTGCAATAATAATCGCTGCACCATTGGGATTAGCGACGGCCGTGTTGTTATCAGAGTTTACTCAACAACACAGTGTGTTTGGGCGTATTGTCGAACGTTGTTTAGATGTATTAGCCAGTGTGCCATCCATTGTTTTTGGTTTATTTGGTAATGCTTTTTTTTGTATTTACTTAGGCTTAGGTTTTTCTATTTTATCGGGAGGACTGACATTAGCCTGTATGGTATTACCCATTCTAATTCGTACGGCTGTCGAAGGATTACGTTCTGCACCTGATGATTATCGGTTTGCCGCAGCTGCATTAGGCATGACCCGCTATGCGGCATTGGTTCATTTATTATTACCTGCAGCTACGCCAGCAATTATTGCCGGTTTGATGCTAGGCATCGGCCGGGCGATGGCTGAGACCGCAGCATTAATATTTACCAGCGGCTATGTCGATCGTATGCCTGATTCCGTATTTGACTCAGGCCGTGCTTTATCAATACATATTTATGATTTATCAATGAATGTCGCAGGTGGGGACAGCAAAGCGCATGCAGCAGCGTTAGTATTGATTGTGATGCTGTTAATCATTAATAGTATGTCCATGGGCCTAGCTAATTATTGGCAGAATAAGAGAATAATCACTAATGAAATCGTTATTTAACTCAACCGATAATCTGTCTAAGCACACTCAGGATGGGGGGTTAGAGCCAACCTATACGCTGGGGCCTTTAGAATCTGGCCCGCCTTGCTGCAACCCTGAACCTATTCTTAGTATTAAAAACTTATCTTTGCATTATGCTGAAAAAACGGCGCTGGAAAATGTGTCGCTGGATATTTATCAAGGCTGTATTACCGCACTTATTGGACCGTCTGGGTGTGGGAAAACCAGTTTTTTATCGGCTTTAAATCGTTTAACTGACATGATTCCAGGTTGTCGAGTGTCAGGAACCATTAGTTTTAATAATATAGACTTGTTAGATTCTGCATTAAACACGCAACATTTACGCCGTGACATAGGTATGATTTTCCAAAAGCCAGTACCATTCCCTTTATCAGTCTGTCGTAATATTGAATTACCATTGCGTGAACATGGCATGCAAAAACAAACTGAATTAGACGAACGTGTGGAACAGGTTTTACACGATGTAGGATTATGGGACGAAGTTAAAGACCGTCTGGATACACCAGCGCAAGCCTTGTCAGGTGGACAGCAACAACGTTTATGTATCGCCAGGGCATTGGCTTTAAAACCAAAAATATTGTTGATGGATGAACCTTGCAGTGCTTTAGATCCCATTTCATCAGGGGTTGTGGAAGATCTGATTCAAAGTCTTCGAGGACGTTATACCGTGGTGATTGTTACTCATAATCTTGCTCAAGCTCAACGTATCGCGAATTATGCGGGATTTTTCTGGGTTAAAGACCAGGCCGGTAGTTTGATTGAATTTGGGAAATGTCAGCAAATTTTTGAATCACCACAACATGAACTGACGGCTGCTTATGTTAATGGCAGTAGAGGTTAGAATCAATAGAAATGCCCCGCAACTACAGGAGAGAATCATGCCAGAATGTTACCAATCCATCATCGTTAATGCGCCAATAGCCAAAGTCTGGAATAGCATTAAGGATTTTCATAATATGTCCTGGGCTAGTAATGTCATAGAAAACTGTGAAGCAGTGGGAGATCACAGTGGTACTGAAGTTGGTGCCAAGCGCATATTGAATGGTGCTTTTCACGAAACATTGCTTGAATCAAATGAACATGAGCACAGAATTCGTTATTCTATTGATGATGGACCGTCACCTGTTTCAGCCAATGAAGTAAAAAATTATATAGGACAGGTACAGCTAAAATCGATTACTTTAAATGATGCGACCTTCGTGGAATGGAGTTCGGCTTGGGAATCTACATCTGAGGAAGCACGTGATTTTTGCCATCAAATCTATGTTGCTTTGTTAAGGGCATTAGCCGAACAATTTAATTCTAATTGATCTGAAACTTAACCCATCTTCGTGACTTTAATATCGCTAAGGCATTGATTTGTCGTTAGCAGTGATTTTTTGTCCAAAAAAGTCTTTTAAAATCAATGTTGTT
>Ga0256847_1001670_pt1 | contig 10855 bp, 9 predicted proteins | sample TeddybearmetaG_FD_189099 | JGI IMG/M metagenome (GOLD analysis project Ga0256847, IMG submission 189099) | Hydrothermal vent microbial communities from East Pacific Rise, Pacific Ocean - Teddybear | ecosystem: Environmental > Aquatic > Marine > Hydrothermal vents | place: Pacific Ocean: East... | reverse complement strand
GTATGTAAATTATTTTCCCTAAGCTTATCTTTTAAACGATTAACAGTATTACCAGTAGGTATTTTCATACGTATCCATTTAGGTTTACGTAATCGAGTTGTAGTAGCAACAACCTTAATAGGAATACGAGCAGTTTTATCAGCACCACGCTGTTTAATAGGATTCATAATTAAAATTTTATAGGTCCTCGATAAATAACCATAGTAGTTCCGACGGATTGTTTTTTATTATCATATCCAACTAAACGGATATGATCGGTTGGATGAATGCGGTGGCATGTTTTTGCTTCAGCTAAGATATTATTTACATTTGATTCACCAAACATTGGTAACTTCCATAAATACCAATAATGACCATCAACATTATTAGGTTCAGTATGTTCAATAGCTGGTACCCAGCCTTTATTGATTATATATTTAATTTGTAACTCTATATGCTCATCACTCATTTCAGGTAAATATGAAAAAACTTCAAATTTTCTACTATTTGGATCATTTAAACCCGAATGATAATCTTGCATTGCATTCATATTGTTTTTACTAAAATTCATGCCATGTTTTCATAGCAATTTTAAGTTCAGGGCTATGTTGAGCTGCATCCCTTAAAATATCCTTACTTTCTTCTTCTAAATTCTTGCCTTGGTTGCGTGCATCTATACAAGCTTCAAGCGCAATGCGATTAGCAGCAGCTCCTGCTGCATTACCCCAAGGATGCCCAAGCGTAGCTCCACCAAATAAAAATACAGCATCATCACCAAAAATTGACACCAGTGCTGGCATATGCCAAACATGAATACCACCTGATGCAACAGGAAATATCCCCGGTGTTAATCCCCAGTCCTGATCAAACATTATGCCATGATCAGGGTTTTTCTTAATATATGATTCACGTAATATATCAATACAACCTTTAGTAGAATTACGTTCAGCTTCTAATCTTCCCACAACTGTACCCGTATGTAAATGATCACCACCAGATAAACGTAAAACCTTACTTAAAACACGCGAATGTACCCCATGAAATGGATCACGGTCAATAACCGCGTGCATAGTACGTTGAATATGTAACAACATACCATTCTCACGACACCAATTAGCTAACCCTGTATTTGCACAAATACCACCAATAATATAATCGTGCATAATAATAGGCGCACCTAATTCTTTCGCAAACTCAGCGCGTTTATACATTTCTTCAGGAGTAGCGGCAGTTACATTTAAAAAATGACCTTTGCGCTCACCAGTTTCAGCCTCAGCTTTTTTTACCGCCTCCATTACAAACTCAAAACGATCTCGCCAACGTATAATAGCTTGAGAATGCACACTTTCATCATCTTTAGTAAAATCTAAACCGCCTCGTAAACACTCATAAACGGCACGACCATAATTTTTAGCTGATAAACCTAATTTAGGTTTAATTGGACTACCAAGTAAGCTACGACCATACTTATTTAATTTATCGCGTTCTACCAACATACCATTAGGTGGACCACCGCAAGTCATCACATAAGATATTGGAAATCTTATATCTTCTAAACGTAATGCCCTTAATATTTTAAGGCCAAATACACTTCCTAATAATGAAGTAAAAACATTTACAATAGAACCTTCCTCAAATAAATCAATTGGATATGCAATATAAACATAAAACATATTTTCATAACCCGGTATCTCTTCTATATGATAGGCATGAGCCTTATAACGTTCTAAATCAATAAATAAATCAGTCCATACATGAGTCCAAGTACCAGTTGAAGATTCTGCTGCTACAGTAGCCGCTGCTTCTTCATAGGATACAGCATTTTTTGTGGTAATTTTAAAACATGCCAGAAAATCTGTTTCTTTTGGCGTATAATCTGGTTCCCAATAAGTATTGCGATATTGTTGTACACCAGCTTGATAACTTTGATTTGACACCAATGTCTCCTTATCTTATAACTAATAATAGGTATTAAAATGCATATGACTTTACGTCAATTAACTTTATTTAAAGCGGTAGCACAACACTTAAGTTTTACTCGCGCTGCCGCAGAATTATGTCTAACTCAACCAGCTGTTTCAATACAAATAAAACAGTTAGAAGGGCATATGGGTATGCCTTTATTTGAACAAATAGGTAAACGTATATTTTTAACAGATGCAGGGCGTGAATTATATGCTGCTAGTGATGATATTTTTAATCGTATTGAAAGTTTACAAACATCTCTTAATGAATTACAAGGTTCAATTAAAGGGCAATTAAAATTATCTGTAGTAACAACAGCGACATATTTTATACCATCTATATTTAAAAGTTTTTTAAAAAAATATCCAGAAGTTAATCTTCGCCTAACAGTTAGAAATCGAAATAATGTTTTAGAACGGCTAACTAATAATCAAGAAGATTTAGTGATAATGGGGCAAGTGCCAGAACAACTACATGTTACAGCTAAAGCATTTTTAGATAACCCCTTAATTGTATTAGCACCACCAGAACATACTCTGGTAAATAAATCTAATATTTCATTAGAAAGATTATCAAAAGAGACGATCTTACTTCGAGAAATAGGCTCTGGAACACGTATAGCAATGGAACGTTGTTTTGCCTCACATAACTTAGAATTGCCACAAATAATCGAATTAGGTAGTAGTGAAGCAATTAAACAAGGCGTGATGGCAGGATTAGGAATATCAGTATTATCAAAACATGCTGTGAATTTAGAATTAGCAAGTGGAATAATAAAATTATTAGATGTAGAAGATTTTCCATTGGAACGTCATTGGTATGTAGCGCATTTAGCAGAGAAAGAAATGTCTTTAGTAGCTCGTACTTTTTTAGAATTTTTATTAAATAATGGTTCTAAAGTAGTTAAAGAAATATAAAATACTATAAACCTGACAGGTAATACCTATCAGGTTTTTTTAGATTCTAGCTAATCACATTTAATCTACCATCACGAACAATACTTTCATCTAAAATCCGAGTTTTTTTAATAAAAGCAATAATTTCATTACGATAAACATAACCAGTATCATATTGAGGCAGATTTGTTAAATTACTCCAACCTTCTGCACCACGTAAAGTAAGAAAATCACTTAAAGCCACCTTAAAAATTTGATCTAATTGTTGATCAATTGGCTTATTATGCAACATAATATCTTCTGCTACTGCGCTCATTGCATCACGATTTAATTTAATGCTATAACGTATCGCACTAGAAAAATGTAAAAATCCACGTGAAATATAATCATTTAAATCAAGAAGTTCTTCAGGGCGTACAATACGTTGCGCATTACTCATCAACATATCCTTAATTTGTTGCCCTGTCATATCCACTATAACTATAGTATCTGCAAATGGCATCACTTGATACCAATCATTAAAACTAATTTCTGAATTAGCACTAATTCCACCATTAATACCTGAAGCATTAAAAGCGGCAATATCAACATTCTTCATTTGTGCGACAATAGCATCATTCATAAAATTAGCGATTACCGTTTCACCCAGATAACGATCTTGCAGATTTTTACTACAACTAATATCTTCTGAACAATTATTTAATACCCCGATAATTTCTTCTAATTTATTATCTAACATTCCATATAATGGAGCCATCACCGACTGTTCAAATTCTATATCTATATCATCTTCAGTATCATGTCTTTTTATCCGAATAAGATTCGCATTAACTTTTGAATCTAAAGCTTTTTCAGTTTGTCGCAAAGAAAAAACTACTTGACCCAAATAATTACCTTTTGCGCCAGCTTGCACAATTGGCACATTATGATCACATATCTCCAATCTATTTTCATTCAACTTTAAGTGCATATGCCCACCAACAACAACCATTGGTTTATCAGTTATTGATGCCGCTGTTTGAGCAATTTCGATATCACCTACATCAAGCTTATGTCGAATTTGACCATTAATCTTACCGTTATAACCAACATGAGATAAAATAATTATCATATCTGATAATGGCGCAATATGAGAAATTGTATTTTTTAAACTAACCAATAAATCACCAACATCAAAATTAGGATCATCCTTTTGCCTGATTAAAGTTTTTTGTTGAGTAGTTAAACCAATAACACCAATTCGCAAACCTTTAGCCATACCAATGATAGCCGGATGATAATGATCAGCAGTTAAATTTTTAGAACCATATAAATTAGCCGACAAAACCGGAAATTTAGCATTAGCCTCAATAGCCTTAGCCAACAAAGCTGAACCTCGATCAAGCTCATGATTACCAATAACCGAAGCATCTAAACCAGCCTCAGAATAAGCAACATATGCAGCACTAGCCTTAAAACTATCAACATCAAAACCCAATAACTCATCTAAAGGATTACTCATATGATCATCGCCAGCCGAGACAAATAATATAATTTCATTATCAGCCGCTTGCGCCTTTGCATCTCTAACAATTTTGACCATTTGAGAAAAAATATGGGTATCGCTTTTACCCTTATGTATAATTCTCAATTCATTATGTAAATCGTTAAAGTGAAAAATACGCACAGTGATTTCATCACCTATTTTAAGTTGTGATTCTGGAAAATCACCAGTTAAATTAGGATTATTAACATCTTCAAGAATATATAATGATTCAAAATTGCCTTTAGGATTACATCTACCTAGTTTAATATTAGCCATATTAATAATTTATAGTGGGTATATAAGTCTGTAAATCATCAGGTGCATTCAATAATCTATTCCTACCAGTAATAACAAAACTACTAGACTCAGTATCATTTGCTATTAAACAATATTGTGGGATTAATAAATTATCATCATCTACAAATTCGATAGGCAAACTGCTTATGCCTATATTATAAATATCATCAATTTTAATATCGCCAGCACGCCCAGTTTCAGAAGAAGCCGCTATTTGATTACTTCTTGAAATCGCAGATTCACTTATAATTAAAATAAATCCACCATCACCGCCGCTAGCATTAGCAAAAATTTTACTATCTTGTATATTAAATAAGCTAGGATTGCCTATTGCTAAATTACCACCATTACCTATCCCACCTTTTACAGTAGCACTTAGCTCACTAGCATTCATTTTAAAACATTCTCTGACATTCAGAATAATATTTCCACCCTTAGCCGCCTCAGCATTAGTAGAAATACTACTATTAATCAACTCCAATTGATTGGCATTAATAAAAATATTACCAGCATCTCCACCAATTCCTTTATTCAATGAACTACTACTAATTTCACTTTGTTGATCCAGTATTACTTTCTGAGCCACATTCATCAGAATAGTACCAGCATTACCGGGGCCAAAAGTTTCGCTTTTGATGCTAGACTTATTCTTCAGAGTTAAATTATCAACTTCAATATCAATAATTGCAATATCTTCTTCTATAGTATTAGCTAGAATATGACTATTATCTAATATGAATTCACCAGCGCGAATATAAATTTCACCAGTTTTTGCTTTACCAGTATCAATATTACTACCATTCAACTCAATACTATTATGAGCAGTAAGATTAATACGCCCAGAAGTTGCAGTTAAATTAGCATTATTAAGTTTAATATCACCAGCAGAAATTGATAAAGTATTACCTGTTAGCACAGACAACTGACTACCTTCAAACTCTATAGAAGCAGCCTCATCTAAAAAACCAAAATCGCTAGGAGCAGCACTAACCAAAACACTAGCCTTCTCTGGATTCGCATCAAAAAAACCCCTATTCCCTAAATATATTTTACTCGCAGTAGTTAAATATATAGAACCTTGAATATCAAGCACAGCATTTGGACCAAAACTAAATCCATATGGATTCATTAAATATAAATTAGCATTAGCAATTTCAGAACGAATTTCTCCATCAATAACACTTTGTTTACCGCCAGTAATACGTCCAATGATATTTTCAATATCATTTGAACCAGAAAAAATCACTACCTGTTCTTTATTTAAATTAAATTCCTCAAAACTATAAAATACATTACTACCATACTGTTTACCCATACTTGGTGTAACTTGAAATTTAATACCATCAATCTGTATTGGAGGAACTATATCAGCATATATAACCGAAGAATATAATAATAGTGCAATAAAAAAAACCATTAGTCAAAAGCACCAATCATTAAAAACGGTGCCCAATATAAAGGATGTTTATATTTACCATGTAATAAAGATAATTGTGCTGCTTGCAAAGCCTTAGCTTTAGGTAATTTTTGCAATTCCTGATAAAACCTAATCATTAAAGTTGTTGTAGCCTCATCACCAATTGACCATAAACTTGCCAAAGCACTTCTGGCACCCGCCTTAATTGCAACACCAGCTAAACCCAATGCCGCCTGATCATCACCCACTGCTGTTTGACAAGCACTTAAAGTTAATAATTCCAATGGTTGTTGACGACGCTTATTTAGTTTTATTAAAGCCTCTAATTGATTAAGTTGTATTTTGTTATCATAAGCAACTAAAAAAGTTTGATCAGGCTGACTTTTAAATTGACCATGTGCTGCAATATGTATAATAGAAAAACTATTTGTTTTTAAAGCGGAACTAAATTTTTTGACGGTAAATTGTCGATTTAATAATTGAGTGACATTTTTATAAAGTCTATTTATAGTTTTAACTTCACGAGAAACACTAGATAAAGCCGGAAAATTTTGCACAGCCTCTGATAAACCAGCTAAAAAAATCTTATGATTTTTAGTTTTTGATTTAGAATTAGTAATCATTAAATTAGGCATGGTGACAATAGCATATTTACTAATCAAAAATTGTTTGCCGTCATATAAAGCAGCAAAAGGAATGGTACGTAATACCCCATCAGGCACTACAATTAAAGTATCTAATTTTGCGATATGATTTGACAATGGAGCAATTAACCAACGATATAAAATCTGAGCATAATTTAAATAGTCACTTTGGTTTTCTGTTTCTAACTCCAGACGAAAATCATTCACTTTATCTTTTAACTCACTTGCAGTAATTGGTATAACAAACCTTTGGATGTTGTACTCAGAAGTAATTAATAGAATTTCAATGCGATTGCTTAAAATAATTGGATATATAATACCAACATTACTAGGAATACCCAAATCTAAAAGATTTTCCGCTTGTACAACAGAACAATAACTGTCAAAATAATCCTCTAACTCAACTGATTTAAAATCTTCAATAACATCAATTGCCTCCCTAAACCGCTTTTGCCGCAATAATAAATCAGCTAATTCAAAATAAATTATACCAATTCGCTCACGAAAAGACTTAATTGTGTTACGATAACCAGTCGTTAATGACTTACGAACTTTTTGTAAACTATGTTTTGCTTGCTGATAGGCTTTAATAGCCTCATGGCTTTTACCCAATCTTTTAAAGATTCTCCCTAATTGCCATTGCCAACGATATAGAATCTCAGGGCTTTGTTCCATAAAAATTGCTCGTCGCGTTAAACTTAAAGCCTCAACATAACGCTGCTTGATTTCATATAAATGCCCCAAAAAACCGTAACTATAAGACATTAAAGTACTATTTCCTAAATTTTTAGCTAAAATTAAACTTTGATAAGCCAATTTAGTATCATTAAGCTCTAATGCTAGCTTGCCAACACCTAGAAAACCAAAGGCTTTGGCGTAAGTATTGCTTGATATTAGCTTAAATTGTTGTTGTGCAGCAGATAAGTTTTTGATAGCATCTTTAAAATTTTGATTATAAAAATTAGCGTATGCCATATTTATCAATACACGTCCAGCTAAAATATGATTTTTTACATGTTTAGCTAATTTTTCAGCCTTTTGATATTCTTTGATCGCCGTAGCATAATATGCCTCAACAGTTAATATATTACCTAAATTATTTAGGATACGAGCATGTAATATAGTCGGTATATTAACATTAGCACTTAATTTTTTAATTTTATCAGCATCTTGACGCGCTTTTAGATCTTGTCGTTTAGCAAGATAAGCATCACTCGAACTGAGAAATGATCGAATTTGTTCAGTCTTAGTATTAGCAAGAACAACACTGCTTAAACATAACAATAATAAATATATATTTATCTTCATAATGACTCCCTGTATATTTTTAATGGGTCCAACTGCATCGGGTAAAACCGACTTAGCATTATCTTTAGTTAAACATTTAGCTTGTGACATTATTAGTGTTGATTCAGCTATGGTGTATAAACAGATGGATATTGGCACAGCTAAACCTAGCAAAGATATTTTAGCTCAAATCCCTCATCGTCTGATTGACATTCGCGATCCTGCTAATCCTTATTCAGCAGCTCAATTCTGTCAAGATGCCCTAGCCGAAATTAAAACTATTCATGCCGCTGGTAGAATCCCCCTATTAGTAGGCGGTACAATGCTCTACTTTCACACATTACAACAAGGTATCTCAGATTTACCTTCAGCTAATCCAGAAGTACGTACACGTTTAAATCTTGAAGCAGAACAAATTGGCTGGAAAGCTATGCACCAACGCCTAAGTGAAATTGATCCAGTTTCAGCCCAACGTATTCATTTCAATGATCCACAACGTATTCAAAGAGCATTAGAAGTCTATGAAATATCTGGTAAAACCATGACAGAATGGTATGCTAACAAACCAGCACAAGCTTGGTCTTATCCAACCATAAAAATAATTTTATCCCCAACAGAACGACATATTTTACATGATAAAATCGCACAGCGTTTTCAAATTATGCTATCACAAGGCTTTATTGAAGAAGTTCGTGCCTTATTTGAACGCGGTGATTTAAATTTAGAATTACCAGCTATTCGTAGTGTAGGTTATCGTCAAGTTTGGAATTATTTAATCGGCAAATTAAATAAAGAAGATATAGCAGAACTAGCAATTATTGCCACTCGACAATTAGCTAAACGGCAACTAACTTGGTTACGCACTCAAACAGATGCAATTTGGTTTGATAGTCAAGAACAAAATATAACATCAACTGTCTCGATAATAAGGAGTAAAATCTTATGAGCAAAGGGCAAACATTACAAGACCCTTTTTTAAATGCCTTACGTAAAGAGCGTATATCAGTCTCCATTTTTTTAGTAAATGGCATTAAATTACAAGGGCAAATTGATTCATTTGATCAATTTGTAATTCTATTAAAAAATAGCGTTAGTCAAATGGTTTATAAACATGCGATCTCTACCGTAGTTCCATCACGCCCCATCAAAATTCCTTATGACAATCCAGAAGATACTGAAAAAGAAGCAGCATAAACATGTTTGAACGACCAAATAGTGGTGGTGAAAATGCAATTTTAGTATCAATTACATTTAGCAGTGATATAGATCAACCACCACTAAACGAATTTGCTGAATTAGCAACTTCAACCGGTGTCAAGCTTGTAGCTTCAATTACCGCTACACGTATTAGACCAGATCCGAAATCTTTTATCGGATCTGGTAAACTAGCAGAAATTGAAGCAATGATCGCTGAAAATGAAGTTGATGTAGTCTTGTTTAATCACACTTTAAGCCCAGCACAAGAACGTAATTTAGAACGTATATTATCTTGTAGGGTATTAGATCGAACAGGAGTAATTTTAGATATTTTTGCTCAACGTGCCCGTTCTTTTGATGGTAAATTACAAGTTGAATTAGCACAACTCAAACATTTATCCACACGTTTAATACGTGGTTGGACCCATTTAGAACGGCAAAAGGGTGGAATTGGTTTACGCGGACCCGGTGAAACACAATTAGAAACTGATCGTCGTTTAATTGGTGGACGTATAAAAGCAATTAATAAACGCCTATCCAAAGTAACACAACAACGAGAATTAAGTAGAAAAGCACGTAATCGTGCCCAATTAGCTTTAATATCAGTAGTTGGTTATACTAATGCAGGCAAATCTACTTTATTTAATAGTCTAACGAAGGCATCAGTTTTAACAGCAGATCAATTATTTGCAACTTTAGATACTACATTGCGTAGAATGACTTTGCCAAATAAATCTGCAATTATTTTAGCTGATACGGTTGGTTTTATACAACAACTACCACACAATCTTATAGCTGCATTTCGTGCAACTCTTGATGAAACACGTGAAGCAGATTTATTGTTACACATTGTTGATGCAAGTGACACCGAACGGCAGTTGCGGATTGAACAGGTAAATGAAGTTCTAACTGAAATTGGAGCTGCTGAAGTTCCGCAAATTATTGTCTATAATAAAATAGACAAATTGGATAATTGCACGGCTCGTTATGAACGCGATGCTAATGGCAAGATCAATAAAGTTTGGTTATCAGCAGTTACTGGTGCAGGTATTGATTTCTTAACACAAGCATTAACTGAACGTCAAGATAATATTACTTGTCAAATGCGTGTACCAGTGAATGCAGGTGATATACGTGCGCGTTTATATGCAGAAGCTTTAGTATTAGATGAAAAATATGCAGATAACGGCGATAGTTTGATGAAAGTTCAAATATCCGCCGATTTATTAAATAATATCAACAAAAGGAATATATATGGCTTGGAATCAACCGGGTGGTAATGGCAATAATGAACAGCGCCCACCTGACTTAGACGAAGTATTTGCAAAAATACAAAGTAAAATGGGAAGCATATTCGGAAATGGAAATGGAAATGGAAATGAACCAGATGGCAATGGTGGCGGAAGCCTCAGTTGGTCAGCTATCGGTTTTTTAGCTGTAATATTCGTATTAGTATGGAGTTTATTCGGTTTTTATACTATACAACCAGCAGAATTAGGAGTTGTAACTCAATTTGGAAAGTATAAAGAAACTACTGAACAAGGTTTAAATTGGCATATACCTTATCCAATTGAAACCGTTCAAAAAGTTAATGTTGAACAAGTGCAAGCAATTAATCATCGCGCCTTAATGTTGACTAAAGATGAAA
>Ga0256847_1001669_pt1 | contig 10867 bp, 8 predicted proteins | sample TeddybearmetaG_FD_189099 | JGI IMG/M metagenome (GOLD analysis project Ga0256847, IMG submission 189099) | Hydrothermal vent microbial communities from East Pacific Rise, Pacific Ocean - Teddybear | ecosystem: Environmental > Aquatic > Marine > Hydrothermal vents | place: Pacific Ocean: East... | reverse complement strand
ATCATCCAGCATTTTGATTATTTCATTGGCTTCTTCTTCGGTTTTCACCAAAATGTGACGGGCTTTGATCTGCTCAACTTTTGATGTTTCAACATCAAAACGTGATTTCACTTCTTCATCAGTAATTTTTTCAGAAATATTTTTTCTCACATAAACATTGTGCAATGCACGTTGGCGCAACAATTTCATACGTGCGACAAATGCATCATCATTTCCAAATCCTTCGGAAGAAGCCAACACTGAAATTGCGATAATGTCTATCAGCGCATCCAGTAGTGCAGCCCTTCGGCGGTCTTCAGGAATGCTTTCAAATCGGGCACCAATATCTCGCTCAGCTCCAGCAAGGTCACTGGCTGTTATCTCTCTGTCCCCAATTACAGCAATAACCTTGTCTTCTGCAGCGTTTGATATTGCCGGGGCAAGGCTTACCATTGCAAATATAGCCAATACCAAAAAGCGAATTTTATAAACCATTAAGTATTCCTGATTAAATGAGGAGATCATTTGAACGCTTACAATCATAAATGCCAACAAGCAAATATTACAGCTATTTACCCAAAATCATCGGCACCTCGAGGACAACTGGAGCAAGGAAGGCGTTGACATCGTCCAGACCCCCTCTTATCTGTCCTTGCACCTATCGTCCAGAATTCAATCCTGGGCGACTATCATATAATTTAGACGCTTCGAACCATCCTGTTTCGAGCCAAATTACACCTGAAGAAGCCGCACTGCAGCGGTATAATAGACAAAGGACCAATTCATGGTCAGTTTCGGGGGCATTGCCCGCAGATTATTTGGATCTGAAAATGAACGCCGCATCAAACGACTTTCACCCAAAGTTGATGCAATCAACGCTCTCGAACCAGAAATGGAAGCATTGAGCGATGATGAGCTAAAAGCCAAGACAGAAGAATTCAAAAAGATGGTCGCCGACGGCACCAGTCTCGACGATTTACTTGTACCCTCGTTTGCAGTGGTTCGCGAAGCCTCAAAAAGAGCCTTGGGCATGCGCCCGTTTGATGTGCAGCTCATTGGCGGCATGATCCTCAATGAGGGTTCCATTTCGGAAATGCGCACCGGTGAAGGCAAAACCCTTGTTGCAACATTACCGGTCTATCTCAACGCACTCGAAGGCAAGGGCGTTCACGTCATTACCGTCAACGACTATCTAGCCACGCGTGATTCTGACTGGATGGGAAAAGTTTACAATTTCCTTGGCATGAGCGTCGGCGTTATTATCAATGATATGGATGACGAAGCCCGCGCAGACGCCTATAATTGCGATATTACTTACGGTACCAACAATGAATTCGGGTTCGATTATCTCCGCGATAATATGAAATATGATCTGGAATCTATGGTTCAACGCTCCCATCGATATGCGATCGTCGATGAAGTTGATTCAATTCTCGTCGACGAAGCCCGAACTCCGCTCATAATATCAGGCCCGATCGATGACCGTTCCGATCTTTACACAACTATTGATGCATTTATTCCAAGTGTCTCGGATAGTGATTACGAGCTCGACGAAAAGCAAAAAACCGTCAACTTCACCGAGGAAGGAACCGAGAACCTTGAGAACCAGCTCAAGGAAGCAGGCTTGCTTAAAGGGGATAACCTCTACGACGTGGAAAATGTTGCCATTGTTCATCATGTCAACAATGCGCTGAAGGCCCACAAACTATTCCTGCGTGACCGTGATTATATCGTCAACAATGATGAAGTTGTTATTATTGATGAATTTACCGGCCGCATGATGGCGGGCAGAAGGTTCTCGGAAGGCCAGCACCAGGCACTTGAAGCCAAGGAAAACGTAACAATTCAGCCAGAAAACCAAACGCTGGCTTCAATTACATTCCAGAACTACTTCCGCATGTATGACAAACTGTCCGGCATGACCGGCACAGCGATGACCGAAGCATCGGAATTTGCCGATATTTATGGCCTTGAGGTCATCGATATTCCAACCAACATGCCGGTATCCAGAATTGATGACCATGACGAGGTCTATCGGACCGAAGAAGAAAAATTCCGCGCCATTATTCAGTTGATCGGTGAATGCCAGTCGCAAAACCAGCCCATTCTGGTTGGCACAACTTCCATCGACAAATCTGAATTGCTTGCGGACAAACTGCGCGAAAGCGGCGTTACCGATTTTCAAGTGTTGAATGCCCGTTATCACGAGCAGGAAGCGCAGATTATTTCGCAAGCCGGCAGACCAGGTGCGGTAACAATTGCTACTAATATGGCAGGACGTGGCACCGACATCCAGCTTGGCGGTAATCTGGATATGCGGCTTGAGATCGAACTCGCTGATAAAGAAGGCAAGGAACGTGATGATCTTGAAAAGCACATCACCGAAGAAATTGCGGCTCTGAAGAAAAAAGCAATCGATGCTGGCGGACTATACGTAATCGGTACTGAACGGCATGAAAGCCGTCGTATCGACAATCAGCTGCGTGGCCGTTCAGGCAGACAAGGCGATCCGGGGCACTCAAAATTCTTTTTATCACTACAAGATGATTTGATGCGCATTTTTGGTTCAGACCGCATGGATTCCATGCTGCAAAAACTGGGCCTGAAAGAAGACGAAGCCATTGTTCATCCGTGGATCAACAAAGCGCTGGAAAAAGCCCAACAAAAAGTTGAGGCCCGGAACTTTGATATTCGAAAAAATCTACTGAAATATGATGATGTCATGAATGACCAGCGCAAGGTTATCTTTGACCAGCGTATCGAAATGATGAGCTCGGAAGATCTCTCTGACGTGGTCGCTGACATGCGCTACGATGTTATTGAAGACCTGGTGGCTCAAAGCATTCCTGAAAAAGCCTATCCTGAACAATGGGCGGTTGATGAACTGCACGAGGCAGTGCAGATGCACCTCAATCTTGATCTTCCCATTGCTGATTGGGCCAAGGAAGAAGGCATTGATGACGAACAAATTCGTGAGCGGATTATCGAAGAATCCGACAAAATGGCAAACGACCGGGCCGAGCGTTTTGGAGAAGAAGTTCTACGCTATGTAGAAAAATCTGTCGTACTTCAAACGCTCGATCACCTGTGGCGTGAACATTTGGTCAGTCTTGATCATTTGCGATCGGTTGTCGGGTTCAGGGGCTATGCACAACGCGATCCATTGAACGAATACAAGACCGAGAGTTTCGAACTTTTTCAAACCATGTTGTCCAACCTTCGCCAAGCGGTGACCGGACAGATGATGCGGGTGGAAATTGTACAAGACCCTTCAGATGTTGATGCTCCAGAACTTCCAGAAATGGAAGCAAGCCATCTTAACCCGGCCACCGGCATCAACGAGTTTGATGAAACAGATGGCGAATATGGCGACGCAATTCTAACCCCTACACGAGCAAAAGCTGCTGAAGAGCGCGACCCAAAAGATCCATCAACCTGGGGCAAAGTTGGACGTAATGAGCCTTGCCCATGCGGAACCGGTAAAAAATTCAAGCACTGCCACGGCAGGATAGCATAGAGACCATTTACTCAATCGAAACACCCGGCAAAGTACCGGGTTTTTTGACAGAAGATCGCGCCACTGTATTTTCATTTGGCTTGGTGACAGCGGACGAACTTACTTCAACAGCAGCAGGCTTGGTAGCATAGGTGGCTGCAACCACTTGAATGCCGGGCAATGCGGTTGCTACACTCATATTGCTGAAATCTTTTGCATCACGGCCTTCTTCTTTGGCCAGCAATTTGTCGAATACAATGTCATCCCGCATTTTTATTTTAGTATAGGCAAGAGCGGTGCTTTTCCGCATGAACAAGGGTGGACATGAGGAGCGGGCTGAAAATTTTCGACCCGATTCGGGTGCAACATTAAACCGATACTTCTTACCACATACATCGACATTCGGAGGCCGCTTAGTTGTTTCAAAATGATCATATCCAATTTTCAGCATTTTCCAGAATGCAAAATTCGGATTATTGCGATACTCAAACATTTTTGCCGGGGTCATACGGAACGGAAATGACTGTATTTGAAAGGATTTTTGCCCGCCACTGAATGTATCTCGTGCCAATGCATAAATTTCCCCAATTTGCTCGTCAGTCATCGAATAACATCCGGCTGAAGAACATGCGCCGTGAATCATTAAATACGTACCGGTCCGGCCTCGAGAACGGTCAAACTTGTTGGGGAACCCCATATTGAACGACAAATAGTAAGAAGAATTGGGATTCATTTGATAAGGTTTAACCGTGTAAAAACCCTCGGGCGCCTGCCTATCACCTTCTTTAAATTTGGGGCCAAGCTTACCAGACCATTTACATATCTTGTAGGTTTTCAGCAAAGCAAATCGTCCACTGGTTTTTTGTTTCCAGACTTCCAGATCACCTTCCTGCTTAAAAATACGAATAGCTATAGGAGAGCCATAAGACATGCTTTTGGCTTTCATTTTAGTGATTAGCTTTTGGGGTACGGAGCGCTGGGCTTTCGGTGTCAAATCATCAAGCCCACCCTGACAACCGGCAAGCGCACCGATACAAACCGCCATGCCGACACCAAGAGCCATTTTCAATCCCGGTTTAGAAGGCGTTGAATTTTGCTTTGCGCTTTTGTTCGTCATTTTATCGCTCATCGAACTCACACTCGTCACACATTTATAAAAATAAATCACAGCGATTGCAGGTATTCTGCCGCATCGCAAAGGCATTCATACTTTGTTATTCTTGACAATCAGTTACAGCAAGTAACAATTATGCGCACTCACGCAATTGTCATTAGAACCTTTCATCATTACATGAAAGCGCTCCAAGGCCGTAATCACGGCCCGGTGCTTGTGCACCGCCCCCGTGGAGCGATGCGCGTAGCGCATCTCGCGTGAGCGGAGTAAACTTAGACTCAATAGCACTTTCAATCAAATGAAGGCGATTTTCAGACTAATTAGATTGTTTCTTTGAATAAATTAAAGATTTCGGCCAATTGCCATGAACTTGTCCCAGCGCAATTGCCTCAATTCTTCACCGGATTTTTCCGAGAGCTCCGCGAGCGCATCGCGTATCGCCTGCCTTGTGGCTTCTATAACAGTTTTGGGATCACGGTGCGCGCCACCGGTTGGCTCAGGAATAATCGAATCAATTACACCCATTTCCAAAATATCTTCAGCTGTAATTTTCATATTGGTGGCCGCATCCTTGGCCCGGGTTGAATCCCGCCACAATATTGATGCTGCTCCCTCAGGAGAAATAACGCTATATATCGAGTATTCCAGCATCATTACCCGGTTGGCCGCAGCAATGGCAATTGCACCACCGGAACCACCTTCACCAATGATAACCGAAATCAACGGAACCTTTAAATTAAGGCATGCTTCTGTAGAGCGGGCAATAGCTTCAGCCTGGCCACGCTCCTCGGCTCCAATTCCTGGATACGCCCCTGTTGTATCCACCAAAGATATTACTGGAATATCGAACCTTTCGGCCAGCTCTAAAACCCGAACCGCCTTGCGATAGCCTTCCGGTCTTGCCATGCCAAAATTATGCTTCAATCGGGATTTTGTATCGTTACCTTTTTCATGGCCAATAATGGCAACCGATTGCCCGTTGAACCGGCCAAACCCCGCCCGAATTGCATGGTCTTCCGAAAACTTCCGGTCCCCGGCAAGGGGGGTAAAATCTTCGATAAACCCGTCAATGTAATCGGCAAAATGTGGCCTGTCCGGATGCCGGGCTACCTGGGTTTTTTGCCAAGGGGTCAGTTTTTTATAAATATCAACAAGCGCTTGACTGGCCTTGATTTCCAAGCGCGCGATTTCGTCGGCAACGTCCACTCCGTCATCATCATCACTCAAAGAGCGTAATTCACGCACCTGACCTTCGAGATCAGCAACAGATTTTTCAAATTCAAGATAATTATGCATCGGCCGAATATAACTCACGAATATACCAAGGACATCTGCACCTGCCATCAGGCAAGTCCAGATGCTTTTCAATCTTACGAAACTCCCCAATCATCGAAGCCTACGCAAGTCGGCTTGATGTAGGGTTGCCACCCCCTACCTGTCAAGGAGAGATACACCCTTTGAAAGAAGAAGATTACTAGTTTTCATTATCTGTGTCGGAACCCAATTTTGCCAACGGATGATGATCTTCGACAAGTTTCCTCAATCGCTCTTCCAGCACGTGGGTATATATCTGCGTTGTGGAAATATCAGCGTGGCCAAGCAATTGCTGAACGGCGCGCAGGTCAGCACCATTTTGCAACAAATGGCTGGCGAACGCATGGCGTAAAACGTGCGGGGAAATTTTGCTCGCGGCAATGCCTGCGCGACCGGCGAGAGATTTCAAATCACGCGCAAATGCTTGCCGGGTAAAGTGGCCGCTTTCACCAGAGGAGGGAAATAACCACGGACTGTCTTTCTGCTGTCCGAGTTGCAAACGCGCCTCAAGGTAATTGGCCATCGCCACTTTGGCTTTTTGGCTGAGAGGAACCATGCGCTCCTTATTGCCTTTTCCCAGCACTATTAAAAACCGTCTGTCCCGAAGGGTTGCATCAACAGGCAAACTTACCAGTTCCGACACACGCAACCCCGTCGCGTACAAAACTTCCAACAATGCATAGGTGCGCTTTGTGCGAAGCATACCAATTAAGCTATCTTGTTTGGTACCAGCTTCATTTTCCGCGTAATTCAACAGATGTTCCACATCCGTCTCGCTCAAAACTTTTGGTAAAGGACGGCCTTGCTTGGGCGATTCCAATGAACCGGTTGGATCATCGGTGCGGATCCCTTCACTGTACAAAAACTTAAAAAACTGCCTAAGCGCGGAAAGTTTGCGGGCCTGTGAAGAGGCAGCAAACCCTCTGCTGGTAAGAACCACGAGATAGTCTCTGATAATATCAACGCCAATATCAATCAGCGCAGTGTTCTTGGTCTTGGCGAATTGCGAAAAATCATCGAGATCTTTATAATAGGACGCAAGAGTGTTTTCTGCGGCACCACGCTCGGCGCTTAACATTTCAATGAATGCCTCAATCAGGTATTCATCGCGCGGCTTCATTTCAAAAACCTCCTACTTGTTAATGCGTTTGGAAGGGATTTTAATGGTCATTTCCCGTTGATTGGGTTCAACCGTCAAGGCCAGAGCCAGCATTCCGCCATAGATAAGGCCGCCGATGACGCCTATAACAACCAAAAATCGGATTAAACTGGGCACGTATATCTCCAAACAGGACAAGTAACATGTGAGCCGCATCGCAAAACTTTCAGCCCATGCAATATTACTTATGTGCGAGTAAGATAAAATTGGCAAGATGTTACAGGTCTATCTATAATAGAAATTGAAATTCACAAATTTAAGACAAAGCAAAGATCACCTAATAATGACAAGCGCAATTTCCGATCAAACAGAATCCGACGGATTGCTGGAAAAACAAACAACCAAGAACCCGAGCATCGAAAAAATCGCGCTCGATGTGAAAAAGGCGCTTAACGGACGCTCAATCGTATTCATTGGCATTATGGGTGTTGGAAAATCCACCATTGGCCGGCGGGTTGCTCGTCTGCTCAATATGGCTTTTGTTGACGCGGATGCTGAAATCGAACTGGCAGCAGATTTTACCGTTTCCGAAATTTTTGAAAAATTTGGTGAACCATATTTCCGTACCGGCGAACGCAAGGTAATTGAGCGGGTGCTGGGTCAGGGTCAAAAATTGCTTGCCACTGGCGGCGGTGCATTCGTGGATCCTGACACGAGAGATACGATCGCCAAATCAGCTGTTTCACTTTGGTTGGACGCTGATATCGACTTGGTGATGCAACGGGTATCGAGACGCAAAACCAGACCTTTGCTGCAAAATCCAAACCCGAGAAAAATCATTGAGCAGCTAATGGAAACCCGAAATCCGATATATGCAAAAGCCGATTACCGTTTCATATCCCATGATGTCAGCCGCGATGTTATCGCCGCCGAGATTATTGAGCTATTGAACGAAAAATTGGTACTATCACCAGATACAAAAGAAAGCACTTGAATATGCCATCGAATGACATTGTCACTGTGGATTTGGGCGATCGCTCCTATGATATTTATGTGGGAGCAGACCTGTTGCAGCAAGCTGGCGAGCTCATTGCAAATGCCGTACCTGGTGCCCGGATGGCAATCATTACTGACAACAATGTCGGGCCATTGCATCTTGAAACTTTAACCAGCAGCCTCGACCGCAAAAGAATAGACTGGATTTCAATTGAAGTCCCTGCCGGAGAAAAAACAAAATGCTTTGACCAGTTTAATCAAGTGGTTGAACAAGTGCTTGCCGCCCGGCTTGAACGCGGCGATGCTATTGTTGCACTCGGCGGCGGTGTTGTCGGCGATCTTGCAGGCTTTGTTGCGGGCGTTATTCGCCGCGGTATGAAGTTCATACAAATACCAACCAGCCTTTTGGCGCAGGTGGATTCTTCCGTTGGCGGCAAAACCGGTATCAATTCACCGCACGGAAAAAACCTGATCGGGGTTTTTCATCAGCCGGAGCTTGTGCTGGCTGATACAACAGTTCTCAATACGTTGAGCCAACGGGAATTTCGCGCTGGCTATGCGGAAGTGGCAAAATACGGACTGATTGACCGCCCTGATTTTTTTGACTGGCTCGAAAGCAATTGGCCGGAAATCGAAGCCGGTGGGCCTGCTCGCGCTGAGGCAATTGCAGAAAGCTGCCGCGCAAAAGCAGCCGTTGTTGCCGCTGATGAGCGCGAACACGGATGTCGGGCTCTGCTCAATCTTGGTCATACATTTGGCCACGCACTTGAAGCGGCCACAAAATATGATGGCTCACGGCTGGTCCACGGCGAAGGCGTCGCCATCGGCATGGTACTGGCCTACAAATTTTCAAACAGGCTCAACCTTGCGGGCGCAGAAGCTGCGGAGCGCGTGGTGAGACATTTAAAAACCGTCGGTCTTCCCACTTCAATATCGGAAATTCCCGGTGATATTCCTCCTGCAGAAACATTGCTGGAGTACATTGCCCAGGACAAAAAAGTGACCCGGGGTGAATTAAATTTTATCCTGACGAAAGGCATTGGCCGGTCATTTATTGCAGATAATGTACCCACTTCTCAGGTTTTGAGTTTTCTAAAAGAAGAGCATCCTTCATGATTATCTCTCTATTATCGGTATTTATTGCAATTATTGTCCTGATTCTACTCTCCGCATTTTTTTCCGGTTCTGAAACCGCTCTGACCGCCACATCGCGAGCCAGGATGCTGACGATGGAAAAAAACGGCAATGCAAAAGCGCGTCTGGTCAATCAATTGATAAAAAAGCGCGACAAGTTGATTGGCGCCATTTTGCTTGGCAATAATCTCGTCAATATACTTGCGTCCGCATTGGCAACAAGTTTTTTCATCGAGTTATTCGGCGCAGCTGGCGTTGTCTATGCCACCATAGTCATGACCATAATTGTGGTTATATTTGCAGAGGTTCTCCCCAAGTCATGGGCAATTTCTGACCCGGAACGAATTTCCCTGCGCGTGGCAACACCAATTCGCTGGGTTGTGATTTTGTTCAGCCCGTTAACAACGCTTGTAACCGGCCTGGTTCGCATCATATTATCAAAATCCGGTATCAACCTTGATCAAGAATTGCCTATGATGTCTGCCCGCGAAGAACTGCGCGGGACCGTTGATATTCTTCACCGCGATGGATCAGTGGTAAAAGACGACCGTGACCGGCTTGGCGGCTTGCTCGATCTTCATGAATTGGAAGTCAGTGATGTGATGATCCATCGAACCAATATGGAAAGCATTGATATTGATACGCCGACCAGAAAAATTGTCGCAAAAATCATCGAAAGCCCTTATACACGATTGCCCGTTTGGCGGAATGATCCGGACAATATTATCGGCTTTATTCATGCCAAGGATGTATTGCGCACTTTGGCCGTGAAAGGCAAAAAACCTTCTGAATTCAATGTAAACAAGATCATATCAAAACCTTGGTTTGTACCGGAAACGACATCCCTGCAAGACCAGCTTAATGCGTTTCTGCGCCAAAAGGCCCATATCGCGCTGGTGGTTGATGAATATGGCGAGGTGGAAGGATTGGTTACGCTTGAAGATATACTGGAGGAGATCGTTGGCGAAATCGCCGATGAGCACGATCAGGAAATCAAGGGTTTCAATCCGCAGGCAGACGGCTCGGTCATCGTTGAAGGTTCACTTCCAATTCGCGATTTAAACCGTGCGCTCGATTGGGATTTACCGGATGAAGAAGCCACCACTGTTGCCGGTCTTGTGATTCATGAAGCACAAATTATTCCGGAAGAAAAACAAACCTTCACATTTTATGGAAAGCGTTTTGTGGTGCTCAAACGCGATCGCAATCGCATTGCCCAATTGCGCATCAGAACGGTGCTGAAGGGTAATTAATCTTTTCTATAGCTTGGCTGCTTCACCAGGTGTTTTTGCATCGATGGCCAATGCGTGCAAACCACGGTCAATTTCGTCTTTTAACAACTCATTGATTTTCCGGTGGCGCATAACTCTGTTCATACCATCAAATGCAGAAGCAACAATGCGAACCCGCATATGGCTTTCGCCTGTACCGTCAAATCCTGGTTGATGGCCCGCGTGTAAATGGCTCTCATTGATTACTTCGAGGTGTTCAGGAGCCAAAGCTGCAGAAATTTTTTCCTCTATTTGCGTTTGAAGTGACATCAAAGGTTCCCTTTCGTTCAAAGACGCTATAAAAGCAGTAGTCCGTTTCGATTGCGATAATTAGAACGGACCGACCCAATTAGCAATTCAAACATCAACGAAATTGGCACCATGGCCTCGAATTCTGATATTTTTGACAAAATCCGCATCAAGCCCAAGAAAGTTCTGAAGGCTGAAGAAGAAGCACGTCTGGC
>Ga0256847_1001668_pt1 | contig 10876 bp, 10 predicted proteins | sample TeddybearmetaG_FD_189099 | JGI IMG/M metagenome (GOLD analysis project Ga0256847, IMG submission 189099) | Hydrothermal vent microbial communities from East Pacific Rise, Pacific Ocean - Teddybear | ecosystem: Environmental > Aquatic > Marine > Hydrothermal vents | place: Pacific Ocean: East... | reverse complement strand
GGTTGTTGTTGGAAAATTAGCGTCATCAACAAGTTAGATCACTCAACCACAACAGCACGACCCTGAGCGCTTTGCTCCAAAACCAAAAAAGGCGTCGACAAGGACGCCTTTGTTTGTAACCATTCCGACTACACTTAATGTTAGCTAGTATTGATAACTCAACTGAACACCATAAGAAGCCGGTCTATCAACAAATCCGTAAAAAGTGTTGGTTCCAAAACTCCCTGCAGAAAGAGGTACATTACCAACATAGGTAAGGATCTGTTCGTCTGTGATATTTTTACCAAATAGGGCCACCGTCCAATTCTCACCTTCGAGTGAAATTCGGGCGTCCAACTTAGTGTATGCATCGATATCGTATAGAGGGTTCAAGTTAACATCAACATTTTGCTCTGCTGAGTGATATAGACCTACAGTGGCTCTAAAGTAATCGAAAATACCCAGATCAACGGGTTTCGCCCAATCTAAGCCTAAACTTGCAGTGAACTCTGGTGTGTATTGTCCGGACTTACCCGTGTAATTACATAACCCCGTAGCCGCATCGAAAGATCCTGGATCGGTAATTGACTGGAAGGCATAGCAGTTACCATTTTCAAAATCTTTAAATTCATGATCTAACACGGCAAATGCATAGCTCATAGTTAGTTCATCAGAAATCATCCAACGACCATCAACTTCTACTCCTTGCACCACTGTTTTCTTAGCGTTACCGACATTAAATCCAAGCACACCGTCGAACTGGCTGACTTGCAAGTTATCGTAGTCTGTACGGTAAAAAGCGATATTAGCTTCCAAGGTATTATCCAGCAGTGTTGACTTCAAGCCTAATTCAAATGAGGTTGCTTCTTCTTCTTTGAATTCGAATGATGCGGTGTTGTTTGCTCGAGCATCGAAGCCACCCGCTTTAAAACCGGTGACAGCCGAGCCGTAGATCATCACATTTTCGTTCGCCTGATATTGCAAATTAATTTGCGGTGTAAATGAGCCTTCATCGTTAGAACCTTTTAGACTATGCCCGTCTGGTGAGAAAGGGCTCTGCTCATTTTGGATTGCAAATACCGCATCGAATAAGGCTGGCGCCGCCGGGCTTGTAGTAATCGCGTTAGTCGCCATATCAATAATGTTGATTTCCCTGAAACCGGTTTTTTCTTCGCTGGTATAACGAGCACCAACGGTTAAGATCCAGTTCTCATTTAAATACCAGCGCCCCTGAAAGAAAGCAGCCCAAAGATCTGAGTCACTCTCATAGCGGCGAGCCGCAGCTTGGCCTCTTAACGGAGCTAAAGCGCCACCCGCAATCAAACCCAAAATGCTGTCGGTAGGTATACGAATTGCATCATCAAAATCCAAATCAGAAGTTTGATAGAACAATCCACCGACCCAATCAAAAGTATCACTGATTGGTGATGTAATTCTAATCTCCTGACTAAATTGCTCGTACTCTTCATTAATGAAAGCGTCAAAAACAGGCGCGGCGATAAAATCACAGTCACAAAGTTCTGAGAACTCATAAGAAACTAAGCCGGAGGTTGTAGTTAGTGTATATTCTCCCACTTCAAAATCGGCGGTTAGAGTGATGTTAGTTAGTTCGTTGTCACTAAATTCCTCGTCATCGGCTTGGCGTTCAAAATTGAGATCAGATTCAATGATTCCGTCAGGATGCCCTAACACCGCCAAGGTATCATCAAAGTTAAAAGACGGCGCTATTGGAGAGGCAAAGGGATCATCTTGAATAATTTCGATCTGCCGGCCGTTGCCAAAAAAGTCTGCTTTCTCAATTTTTAACGTTATGTCAACTTCATCAGTTGGCACCCAACGAAAACTAGCTCTAATGGCTTGTTCTTCGCGATCAACCTCGTCACGGTCTCTGAAAGTATTTCTGACGAAACCATCTTCTTGATAATCTCTCACGGCGAGTCTGGCAGAAAGTGTATCCGTGATCCCGCCAGAGACTACTGCAGTAATCTCAGTTGCACCGAATTCTGGAACATACTGAAAATCTAACTTTACTTCCAAGTCATCCGTTGGTTTTGCCGAAATCATATTGAGTGCACCGGCAATTGAATTTTTGCCGAATAAGATAGATTGTGGACCTTTCAATACTTCGACTCGTTCTAAGTCGAGAAATGGCGCGCGAATTAGTTGTTGCCTACCGTAGTAAACTCCATCTATATATTGTCCAACCGATTGTTCAAAGCCCTGGTTGTTGCCAGTGCCGATACCACGTATGTACATTTGAGTACTAATACCGGTTTCAGACATCTGTAAATTAGGTACCTTATATTGCAGATCGTCGATTTTTTCGATTCCACCTTCAATAAGTTGTTCCGCTGACAGTACATTCAGTGATATTGGCGTTTCTTGAGCGCTCTGAGGTCGTTTTTGCGCGGTCACAGTCACTACGTTAAGCCCCTTGTCTTGTTCTTCCGCATGCAGTGCATTGGATATGGCAGACGCCATAAGTGTCAATGGAATTAATGCTATTAGTCGTGTGTTCTTAGTCTGTCTATTGCTCATGCTATTATTTCCCCTAGTTTATTTTTATTACGATATTTTATTTAGTTAGTCGACATGATCAAGCTCAAACAAGAATCATATACTAAAAAGTACTGTCCAGACCAGTTGTAAATCAGAAAAACAGACCAATTCCTACTACATTCATAAGACTGAGTACCAATATTGTCAAAATTCTGGCTTCATCTATTTCTGCTATTTAATCTGTCTAACTTCTCCGGGATTAGAAAAATAATCTCTGCTCGTCTTAATCAGATCTTTCGGAATGTTAGTTGGTACGTGAATTCCCACACTATTTTTAGCATTGATCTGCATGTCTAAAATATCCTTCCCTTCCTCGGAAAAATAGAACCAATAGGGAGGGAACGCCAAATCTGTTTTTTGATCTTCCCAAAGTTTTCTATGTTGTTGAAAATGGATTCGATTTGGATCCGCATCACCTAAATGCATGACTATGACATCATTGCTCAGCCTCACCCGAAATACAATATTCTCTACATTTGCCCTAGCCGGCCAACCCGCATGAGGAATGCGTACTGCATCAATATTAATTTCTCCAACTGAAAATCGTTTGGCCTTTTCTTTGTATGCAAGCTCAACAGAGATGAGACGGCTTTTTAATTTATCGCCACCTGCTAGTTCAAGAATTTTATCAACCGCTTGCTTAGGGGCCACTAATTTAGTTTTTGGAAACGCGGTTAAATATGCCAGCACATCTTGTGAAGAAAAATGATCTCCATGGGCATGGCTCACAAAAATTGCATCAATCTTGTTGAACGGTTTTTCACCGGCGAAAATTGCTTTACGAACTTTATCAGGAACCAGCGTGTAGGTATTAAAATGTCGATGGAAAAAGGGATCGAACAAAATATTTATTTTCGCGGCTTTAGTTTTCGCTGTGACTAAAATACCGGCGTTGCCCAGATACTGAGCTTCACCATTAAAATCATGCGCCGCTAGTTTGGAGCAAGCAATAATAGCAAAAAAGAAAATTAGTGATGTTTGAAACAGGGGAGTATTTTCCGTTGCTTTCATATGGTCTCCATGAAAAATTGTTTTATTACTCATAGGCATTCCACCGCAAGATGCGGCACATCTTCATTGATTATGGGTATAAACCTCACCGTTTAGCGTTGCGACCAGTATTCTACTTCCCGCTGAATAGCGATGTTCGCATAAATAAATGCCCTGCCAAACACCTAAATTTAATCGACCATTTGAGATTGGGATTGAATGACTGGCGCCTAAAAGACAGGATTTAATGTGTGCAGGCATATCATCGGGGCCTTCTAAAGTATGCTCATAATAGGCCGCATTCTCCGGAGCTAAAACATTAAAATGACTTTCTAGATCCGATCGAACCGTAGGGTCTGCATTTTCATTAATCGCTAGTGACGCTGAACTATGTTTTATGAATAAATTAAGTAATCCTGTCCTTAGTTTGGAAATCTGTGGCAACTTGTCAACGATTTCACTGGTGATTAAATGAAAACCTTTTGGTTTTGCGCTAATAATAATTTCTGTTTGTGCCCACATTAAAAAATCCTATTAAATTACTAACTAGAAACTAGTCGTCCGCTGATAATTTATTAACGACCCATTGCTGCAATTGAGGTAAAGCTATTCCGCCTGACATTCTGCCTATTTCTTGCCCGTTTAGAAAAAGCGCAAGAGTTGGTATTGAACGAATATTAAAATCAGTACCCGCTTGTTGATTGGCCTCTGTATCTACCTTTAATACCCTCAGTTGATTGCCGACACTTTGCGCAAAAGACTCAAAAATAGGTGCAAAATTCAAGCATGGACCACACCAAGGAGCCCAAAAGTCGATTAGCACTGGTATACCTGAATTATCGACATGTTTTATGAGGCGATCACTAGTGACGGAAAGAGGTTTACCAGAAAATAACCTTTGATGACAGAGTCCACACTGGGGTGATTGATCCAACCGAGCTACGGAAAGCTGGTTTATGGTTCCGCAATCCCCGCAGACAAGTTTTATAGTGTCAGACATTAGTATTGGTTCTGATTATGTTAAATGAATACTAGAATAATACAGTTTTACCGGCTTAAACTCCATCACATCAACATTTCTGGGCAATCGGTATCAGAGGATCAATTTCTCAATTCGAACAATATTGAGCTAAATGACGACATGGTTTATATTGTCTCGTTTAATTTAATCTGGAACCCGCTGATGGCAATAATGCTCCAACTAAAACTCGCTCTTTATTCTGGACCTGCGGCACTTTCTAGGATGCGAACTTCGTCATTTATATGGGCTGCGATATACCTTATTTCGGGTTTGGTAGTTTTTGGTAGTTTTTTCTGGGTTTTAATCGATAATCAAGAAGCTATCAAGCTGTCTATTCTTGATTATCTATTCCCTCAATCGTGGCATAGCATATCCGCTAAGCTGGCGAATTTTCTTTATGAATCACAAACGAAAACAGTGCTAGGAAACTTGATACTATCTGGGTCGTTGGTTCTTGCTTCTGTTTTTCTTTTTCCAATCAAAGAAAAGTATTCTGCTATTTTTGAACAAGAAGCTAGATACCATAATGGTGAGATTAAAGAATTCCCCCTCTTATATCAAGCCTGGGAAGAAATTAAGCTATTCCTACTTTATATCACTGCACAATCAATCATTCTTTGGATTGGCTACTATCCATACCAATGGACTACTTGGCTTTCGATTGTTCTCAGCTATTTATTTCTTTTCTATACTTTTGGACTCGATCTGATTTCGCCCACGCTACAACGACATAGAACAAAGTACTCCCTAATTCTGAAACTTTTAGCGAGAAATTGGATATTGCCACTAAGTTTCGGACTACTTTTTAGTCTACCGTTATTATTACTCAGCCGTTGGATTTTTAGTTGGGAAGAATATTCCCTGATAGAAATATCCAGCATTTTATTTCTCTCAAATATGTTGCTACTAACGCTAGCCGTTCCAGTAGGAACCCGTATTGCTAGTGATCTGCTAAAAAGACGAGATTTGCTGATAGCACCATCGAAACGCTCGATGATTTGGGGGTATTCAGCGATGCTGTCGCTTTTATTGATCACATCATTTTTGCATACTCGATTATTAATGAGTTTGCACCATAAGAGCCAATTATTAAAAGCGGATTACAACATCGACTGGTCTTCCATTGACTATCAACTGCCTTCGTTTTCAGAGTTAACCAAGGGAAAAACTTTTAGCCAGCTGTCGTTTTACGTCGAGATCGAAAACCCAACGGAATACCAAATACAGATTGAAGATAGCGAATTGTATGTGGATAAAAACCAAATAAACATGGCTGTTGTCGAAATAAGCGGATTTGAACTATCACCGCAGGAAATTCGCAGAATTAAAATCCAACTTGATTCCAACTCGGACTTCAGTCAACTAGGAACATTTGGTGATTTGTTAGAAGGATGGCGTATCGAACTGTCTTTGCAAGTTTGGCCAGGCATCCCCTTGATTGTCAATTTATTGGAGACCGAAAATGACACTCAAAACTAACCCTCAAATTTTCGTTGAGGGTTAGATTATTCTCGAATGACTATATTCTATCGTCGAACGTTTTTAATTAACCAAAACATAAACAGTCGCATCATCAATATTTTGACCGACCGGCGATAGCTGGCTTATCTCTCGATTAATCAGTACTTCGTGTTCAGAATATCGCGTCAAGAAACTTGATGTTCTGTCCGCATCGTATTGCCTAGCAAAGGCAAGAACGCTTTGGTTATTGCACTGTAAGTTAGCGGCAAGATGTGTATGGATTTTGTGTGAAAGCATTCTATGCTCTAACCTGTTAGGTGATAAAGCTCTAGCAATTCGTTTATATTTTGATAGGTTGTCTTGTGATGCGGCGATACATAATTTGGTATCCAAATTATTGTTGCCTGCTATAAAAACGTAATTTGTCGCACCTAGTGGTAATGCAACTAATAAAGCTAAACCGGCAAGTGATTTCTTAATGTTTTTCATGATGCTCTCCTATAAGAGTTTAGTGATTAAGTGTGCCTGTCGTTTTCCAGTCGCTACTTCCTAAGAAATCTTGCCCAATTGAAATAGATTTTGTAGAGAGCTTCAGCCACTAAGAGTAAAATAAATTAGGCACAGCTATAATCTAGCATTTGTTTTTATAATAATGTTTTACTAGATGTAACATTCATCATGGAGAGTGAATAGATGTTTCTAAAACAGGTTTTGTGCGAAAAATGAAATAGATAGAAACGAAATGTAATAGTTTCTAGACAAGAAAATAGTCGAGTAGAATGGATATCCTAGAGTGCGAGCGAAGAACCTACGTAGAAAATTAGCGAGAACAGACGAAACCGAGTGCAGGACTTTTCATATCGCCCCTACTGATCAGCTTTTAGAGTGAACAACTCTAGCAGCGTTATAGGTGTCCACCAAATAATCAATATCGGGTTGTTCATAAGGTCGCAAACCACCCATAATGATTTTCTTCTCGCCGCTCCCAATAGATTGTTGATCTGCGCGTATGTCGAAGTTCATCGTGATGACGCCACGCTTACCTGAAACATCGAACTTGCAGTCATGCAATTCTACTTCCGGAGCCCCAGCTGTAAAACGGTCAAAAGAAAGACTCATTTGATCATAAATAACCATTGGTTTACGGGTATTAATCATCGCACCCTCATCTTTCATGAGTTTGTTAATGATATGTGGGAAAGTTTTACCAGAGAATGAAACATACGATCGGACAAGCCCTTCGATAAACGCAGGATTATGCGTAATCTCACCTGAGCGAGTTAATTCTAGAACCGCTTTTGGTTTATCATTTTCCGCTACTACTTTCTCGGCTGACTCAACGAAGATAATAGGCATTCCGCCCGCTACCATGCCTTGAAAATCAAAGGTCATTTGTTGACTAACACCAAACTGGGATAACATCACTGAAAAAAGTAAATCGCCGGGAATACAAAATCGGCTGTTGCTAATATCGTGCAACGGATTGAAATCGCCAGCGATACCTTTTGCAAAATCGCTTCCCTGCTGTTTTGAAAATGAAAAAGCCTGCCCGGATTTAGTATAGTAATCTTGAGTAAACATCTAGGCTCCAAAGTTGTATTGCCTGGCTATATTTTAACCGATCACGAGTTTTCGCGCACTATACAGGCCTTTTTGAATAATTGCTACCAATGGGTTTGATCTTTGTATTCAGCCATGTAAAATTCGTTTCTTCAATCTGTAGGGATCCAAGGTTATGGGCAGAGCTTATCAAAATCGCAAAGAGTCAATGGCTAAGACCTCTGATGCGAACGCCAAAATATACAGTAAATACAGTCGGGAGATATATGTCTGTGCAAAATCGGGCGGTTTTGATAGTGACGGCAACCTTGCCCTAAGAAGCCTAATCGATCGAGCTAAGAAGGATCAGGTTCCCGCTCATGTGATAGATAAGGCCGTTGATAAAGCCAAAGGCGGCGGTGGCGAAGATTTCGCAGTCGCAAGATACGAGGGATACGGTCCCGGAAATTGTATGGTAATTGTCGATTGTCTTACCGATAATCCAAATCGAACTTTTGGTGATGTTAGGATTTGTTTTACCAAAACAGAAAGTAAAATTGGCACGCAAGGAAGCGTCAGCCACATGTTTGACCACTCCTCAATATTGGTTTTCAAGAGCTCGGAGGATGATGCTGAAGAAAAAGCCTTAGATGCGCTAATGATGGCAGAGGTCGATGTTTCAGATATCGAGAATGAAAATGAAAATATCACGGTTTTTGCACCACATCACGAATATTTCAAGGCAAAACAAGCGTTGATTGAAGCGTTCGGTGAGCTAGAGTTTGAAGTGGACGAAATCCAATTTATTCCTCAAAACATGACCTCGATTAGCGGTAAAGATGTTGAAACGTTTGAGAGGTTTCTGATTATGCTCAATGATTTAGATGATGTGCAAAATGTTTATCACAATGCGGAGTTGAACTAGATTTAATTCGGGCTAGTGAGCTCAATGAGATCAGAGCCGACCACTCTAACTAATGAACTAGTTTCGCTTTAACAAATGCTGACGCTTTCATACCGAATATCATCACAACCACAAAGACGAAAATCTTTGGTTCTGCACCAGTTAAATTTGCAATGGCGGGACCCGGACATATTCCGGTTAATCCCCAACCTAAACCGAAAATTGAAGCACCAACGATAAGTTGTTTGTCCACCAAAGTATTGAGACTAACTAATATCGGATTTCCAGAAAGTGAAACGGTTCGTTTAAAGACGAGTAGCCAATAACCGGCACTAAAGACGACAAATGCCGCCCCCATCACGAACAAAAGTCGTGAATCCCAAGCACCTGTTACATCTAAAAAACCAAGTACTCGCGCTGGGTCGACCATTTCAGAGACAGTTAAGCCAATACTAAAAATCAATCCGGATATAAAGGAGACTATTAACTTCATAGCATTTCACCCGACACGCTATTGACCACAAACACGGTAATTATCGCTACAATCATGAAGACTAGGGTCGCCCAAATGGAACGGGCGGAAAATCGACCTACGCCACAAATACCATGACCACTGGTGCATCCACCGCCCATATTACTGCCAAATCCGACTAAAAACCCGCCCAAAATTAAAACCGGCCACGACATGTCAAAATCGGCTGGGAGGGAGAAATCGAGAGGCCTGATAACTAGAGGGCCTAAAATCACCCCCAATAGAAAAATCCCTCGCCATTGGAATTCCCATTGTTCTCTGGTAAATACACCATTTAGAATGCCCGAAATACCGGCTACTCGACCCTTAAACAGCAGTAAAACAACCGCCGATAATCCGATTATCGCGCCACCTACCACGTTTTGAATGGGTATAAAATCGAACATTCTATGCCTAAACCTTGATTATTTTGTGAATATTAAAGTTTTTTTCTTTTTGGCAAGTCCCTATTACAACTAGCCTTTCAGCATTTTTGACAAGCCAGAGTATTGATCTAGATCAAATCGAACTACAAATCTTAGTTTGAATCTGGTACATTAGCAATAGTTAAATTAGAAAATTCGACTATAATGTCAGCTATAAGAATTGCTTGGGATGGTGATTTAAACAAATATATTTTCTCTTTAATTAATACTAATGACTTGTCCACAAGTTACAAAATATCTAAATGATATTTGCTTTTTGACAACATATAGACAAAAGTTGAATTAAGTTAACCAAGACATTTCGATCACAAACGGGGTAACAAACAATGAACAAAACTAAAATCGCAGTAGCTCTCGCGCTAGCCGGTGTTGTAGGCACTAATGCAATGGCTACCAATGGTTATTTCGCACATGGCTATGGTGCCGCAGAAAAAGGCATGGCTGGAGCTGGTGTAGCAAAGGGTCAGAGTAGCGTATCCACAGCCAATAATCCGGCTAACCTTTTACAAGTCGGCGAACGCGTAGATGCTGGTATTTCTATATTTAGTCCGATTAGAAGCTACTCTGTAGAAGGCGGTCCAGCATTTCCATCTGGTTTTACTCCAGTGATTGGCAGTCCGGCACTAAATTGTAATCCCGGAGCGACACAACCAACCTGCCAAGTTCCTTTTTCTCTCAATCCCGGGTCAGAAGATTCTGGTCGTGAGTGGTTTGCAATCCCTAGTTTTGGCTTTTCCTCGAAAATTGATGATAAAACCGTCTGGGGAATCGCGGCATACGGAAACGGTGGTATGAACTCTGACTACGGCGGCGGCTCAGCGAGATTCCTGAACCCGGCGACTAACTCAATCATCGATGCACCGGGCACATTCGGGGCGAGTAAAACTGGTGTGGATCTTTCACAGTTGTTCGTTAATACCACGTTGGCCTATCGAGTGAACGAAACCCTCGATGTCGGCGTGAGCGTTATTGGAGCCATGCAACGATTTGCTGCCTATGGACTTGCGCCCTTTGCTAATAACTCACTAGATCCTAATAATCTGACTAACAAAGGTCATGATTTATCTTTCGGTTATGGTTTTAAAGTGGGTGCTAATCTTAATTTGGCAGAATCTTTTACTATCGGCGCCTCTTATCAAACTAAAATTCAGATGAGTAAATTGGATGATTACGCCGGACTTTTTGCCCAAGGTGGTAGCTTTGATATACCAGCAACCTACACCGTTGGAATTGCCTACAAAGCTACTAAGTCATCGACAGTTTTAGTTGACTACCAAAGAGTAAACTACTCAGATGTTCCGGCTTTAGGCAATGGAATTGGAACGCTGTTGAACCCAGCCACTTGTACAGATGCCTTGAATAACTTCTTAATTTCCGGAAGCCAAGCGGCTACAGGAAGCGGTTGTTTAGGCGGAGCCAATGGCGCCGGTTTTGGTTGGAAAGATGTCAAAGTTATCAAAGTTGGT
>Ga0256847_1001667_pt1 | contig 10876 bp, 13 predicted proteins | sample TeddybearmetaG_FD_189099 | JGI IMG/M metagenome (GOLD analysis project Ga0256847, IMG submission 189099) | Hydrothermal vent microbial communities from East Pacific Rise, Pacific Ocean - Teddybear | ecosystem: Environmental > Aquatic > Marine > Hydrothermal vents | place: Pacific Ocean: East... | reverse complement strand
ACGAGTAGCGATAATAAAGCTACTCAAATATACCAAAAAGCCCAAATATAACGGCCCTAGATTGTTAGCATACTGTATGCGATGTTGAGTGAGTAAATAGAGACTCATACCGAAAATAGTAATGATCGTTCCAACACCCGCGATATCGGTTGATGATATTTTTATACCAGACATTGATGAATGTAGCCTCGTTAACCTACCAATAGTTCAATTATCTCATTTCCTGAGTCAGCAATATATAGGCCAAAAGTCACGGTTTTAAATGATGACTTATAGCACTGATTTATTTCGAAATGAAAAGGTAAAATAGCACTCTAGTGCAAATTATTCATCGTTTGTTCAGCTTAAGCAGTTACTATTAGAGGGTAAAAAAATGATTTATTCAGTGCATCAAATTTTGTTCTACTTACATGTTGCTTGTGGTTCGGTAGGACTCGTTGTTTTTTGGCTACCAATGCTGTCTAAAAAGGGAAACGGCTTTCATAAGCAATATGGAAAAATTTTTGCCTATGGAATGTTCGCGGTATCCATAAGCGGTGTTCTTATGAGTTTAATGCTTTTACTTGATCCTGTTGGAGTTAGAATTCCAGATAGAAACTTAGCAATTGATGAAGCATATCGGTTAGCGACGCAAAATCGTGAACTTGGTACTTTTTTGTTGATGCTGTCACTGTTAGTTTTTACTAATACCAAGCATTCACTATTGGTATTAAAGGCAAAAGATGATCGAAGTCTGCTGCGAAATACAAGCCACATGATTAGCATTGCCGTGTTGTTTATTGCCGGACTGGTGGTTGGTTATTTTTCAATAGCGGAGGGAAATATACTATTTTTGGTGTTTTCTATTTTGTCTGTGGTGATATCCATTGGTTTAATCCACTACATTTTTAAACCAGCCTTGAAAAAGAAAGAGTGGCTTATTGAGCATTTAGGAAATATCATCGGTTCAGGGATTGGTGCTTACACAGCTTTTTTCGCCTTTGGTGGCGGGCGATTTTTTAGTGAAATATTTACCGGTCAAATGCAATTAATTCCATGGATGCTACCGGGAATTGTCGGCGGTGTGGCGACTTATTATTTGACCAAAAAATATCGTTTAAAGTATAAAGTTGTTTAAATTTAAATTTTAAAGCCTTAAACGCTTTAGGTACAACGGTTATATACAAAAACTAGGAGATTAATTATGACGAAAATAAAATTGATAATGATGGTAGTTTTAACCACCATCCATTTGTCACTGTTTGTGGTAAGTCACAGCACTGCAGGTGAGATAAGTACGGCGAACGATGTTGAACTAGCAATAGAAGCCTTTGATATTAAAAGTTACGAACAAGCCAAGCTGCTTTTCAAGAAGCTCAATAAGAGTGCAAAGAGGAGTTTTTATTTAGGCAAAATAGCCCTTCAAGAAAAAGAAGTGGATGACGCGGAAGAGTATTTCGAAGATGCAGTGACTCAAGAGCCAAATAACGTCGAGTACAACTATCAATTTGGCGCTCTTAGTTTTCAACAAGCCGCCAATGCTTCTATATTTTCTGCGATGGGTTATGCTTCAGATGGTAAAAAATATCATTTAAAGGCGCTTGAACTTGACCCCAATTATGTGCCCGCATTACAAGGAATGATCGGTTTTTATATCAATGCTCCCTCTATTGCAGGTGGTTCTTTGGAAAAAGCGATTGCAATGACAAATAAATTGATAAAAATCGATGAAAAACAGGGTTTGTTGAGTCAGCTTGGTATTTATAAAAAAGAGGAAAATCAAGAAAAGGAACTTGCTGTAGCAAAAGCTTTGGCAACTAAATATGCGGAGTCTGGCAAAGTATTATTTATGGTCGGTTCTTCTTTCCGAGATGCAAAAAAATATGATGAGGCTTTTAGCTATTTTAAACAAGCCAGTCTGATTAACAATGAGGATGAGAAGTTCTATACATTACTCGCAATGTATCAAATAGGGCGTACCGCAGTTATTAGCGAAATGAATGCTGAAAAAGGAATTAAGGCACTAGAAAATTATCGCTCTGTTGCTCAAGAATATATAATCACACATAATGATCTTCCTGGATTGAATTGGGCTGCTTATCGATTAGCGGCTCTCTATTTTTCGGTGGGTGAAAAAGACAAGGCAGAAAAGCTAGCTAAGATGGCGTCAAACGATAAGGACGATAAAAAATTAAGAAAAAGAGCAGACAAGCTATTGAAGAAAATTTCTCGATCATGATCTCAAATTCAATGGGATTTTATTCCGTCACCGTCGCATTCAGTTTAAACCACTGTTCTCCATGCGAGCCTCGGTATAAAATAGCTTATTTCTAATTTGATTAGGGGATCTTATGCAACATAACCATACAGAAACCAATGGCAGGCAAACTGTTGTTATAACTGGAGCTAATCGAGGGATTGGATTAGCCCTTTGCCAACAATATATCAATCGTGGATTCGAAGTTATCGCCATTTGCCGGACTACCTCAGCAGAGTTATCTGCGCTCAAAATTGAGATTATTCAAAATATTGATGTTTCGCATTCCAACGACTTATCTCATCTGGTAAGTTCAATCAACAAGCGAAAAATTGATATTCTAATCAATAATGCGGGGATCTTAACCAGCCAGCCTTTCGGAAATTTCAATTATGAAGCGATGCTTGAACAATTTCAGGTTAATACACTTGGGCCGCTTAGAATCACTGAAGCTTTACATGGTAGCCTAAAAAGCGGTAGTAAAGTTGCCATGATTACTAGTCGCATGGGATCAATAGCAGACAACTCGTCTGGCGGAGCCTACGGCTATAGGATGTCAAAATGCGCTCTGAACTCGGCTTGTAAATCTTTAGCCATTGATCTAAAACCACAGGATATAGCTATTGCGATTTTGCATCCAGGTTGGGTTGAAACTGATATGACTAACCGGAATGGTGAAATAACCGCCAAAATTTCCGCCGGGCGGTTGACTGAGCGGATCGAAGAATTAACCATCGATAATTCAGGAACCTTCTGGCATAGCAATGGTGAAGTGTTACCTTGGTAATTTGATTTGGGTCAGGGCTAGGCTAACTCATTTTTGCGATCATGGCATCCGGTAAAATTCGTATCAACCAATGCAACCAAGCCCATGGCCAAGTAGGTACATAACTATTCGCTTTTTCTGCGTCAATCGCTCTTACAATGGCTCGGCATCCTGTTTCTGTGTCCACGATAAAAGGTACTTTCTTAACTTTTTCGTTAAGTTCACTGCGAATAAATCCGGGATGAATGCAACTAACCTTGATAGGTGTTTTTCGTAAATCGATCCTCATTCCTTCGCTAAGAGCAGTAACTGCTGCTTTGGTTGCAGCATAAACCGTTAGCGCCCTTCTGAAACCTCTTACTGCGCTGATTGACGAAATCATTACAAGATGTCCAAAGTTTTGCTTCCTAAAAATTTCAACTGCGGCTTCGGCTTGCGCGATAGCCGCAATAAAATTGGTTAATGCCGTTTGTTTATTAGCATGAAAGTAACCGGTTCCGATCGATGCCCCTTTACCCATACCTGCGTTGACAATGACTCTATCTAGTCCTCCAAGCTCAGATTCAAACTCTTTAAAAACCCTAAAAACATCATCGTGTTGATTCACGTCTAATGGTTTAATTAAGACTGTTATGCCCGGTGACTTAGTAAGCAATTCTAACTTCAGCGATTCCAAATTTTCCATACGGCGTGCACATAAAGCTAAGTCACAGCCCCTTTTTGCAAATTCTATCGCCATGCCTTTACCCAGGCCAGAGCTTGCGCCGGTAATGAGTATTCGTTTTCTGTTCATTAGATCATTCCAATTGTGTAGGTGGATTACTGCTAAACTAACATATACCCCCGTTCTGTCATGCCGACAAAGGAGGCATCTTGTTTGTAGTCGGGAGGCTGTAAGATCCTTCCTTCGTCAGGATGACAGAGTGTAGCTATGAATGACAACTGGTTGTTTCCGGTTTCGATTCTATCGCGCTAATAGAGCCCTCGATAAAGCTTACCTACCATCCCCTTGTAAGGTATTATATGATTATACCAACCAAAGGAAAATAGATCATGAAGCCAATAATTTCGCTTGTTTTAGTAATTTTCTCATTCGCCGCTCTTTCGTCCGATATGCTGTCAAAGTCGCCCGATGGTGCTGAAGTGTTCATCATAAGCCCAAAAAATGATGAAATTGTTGCATCTACCTTTACTATCGAGTTTGGTATCAAAGGAATGGAAGTTTCTCCAGCGGGCATTAAAAAGGAAAATAGTGGTCATCATCATTTGCTTGTTGATGGTGAAAAGCTACCCAGCATGGATCTGCCTCTGGGATCAGATGTTACTCACTTTGGTAAGGGACAAACTAAAACAACTATCACATTGCCTCCAGGACACCATACGCTGCAGTTGATTCTGGGTAATTATTTGCACGTTCCTCACAACCCGGCAGTTATTTCTCAAGTGATTAACATAACAGTTAAAAATGACAAATAGCCTGATTTCGAGATAAACAATTAGTAACTCTATCGTCACTAAAACAACTCAAGCATAATTAGCGGGATGAAAAAAATACACTTTGCCGCCGCTAACGGCTTCCCCACACGCAGTTATGAATATCTCTTTTCAAAGATGGAATTCGCCGAAATTGACTATATCAATCTGATTGGACACAAGCCGTCAAATAATAAAGCAGATCATGGATTTCTAAAAGATGAGTTAATTGAACATCTTGACAAAAATTTTAGCGAACCAGTAATAGGAATTGGTCACTCAGCCGGTGGTGCGACCCTCATGATCGCTGCATCAGAAAGACCGGAGTTATTTGAGAGAATAATCTTGATCGATCCTCCACTCTTTAGCGCTCGAAAACGGCTTGGGTTGCGTATTGCCAGAGCTCTTGGCATATGGCAGCGCTTTGGCCCGGTTAGAAAAGCAGCCAATCGAAGGACGACTTTTGCTAGTAAGGAGGAAGCGTATCAATATTGGAAAGACAAGCCATTGTTCAAAAATTTTCATAAAGCGTGTTTTGCAAGCTATATTGAACATGGGCTAAAAAACAGCGAAAAGGGTGTAGAGTTAAGTTTTCTAGCGTCGGTAGAAGCTGACATATTTCGAAATTTAGTGGTGAATTTTCCGAACAAAATGAGCCATATAAAAGCAACGCTTATTTTTGCTAATAATGGTGATTTATTATGGGATAGTGATTTGGCTTGGTGGCGAAAAAACCACCCTAATTTTGAATTGGTTGGTTTTGAAGGTCGTCATCTTTTTCCTTTCGAGCAGCCTGATGAAACCGCGGTATTGCTTGAAAGACTCTGTCAGCAATCATACGAACCGGTTTAGTTAAGAACTATACTGAAGAACTATCAACTTCCGGAACAACCCATCCCTCTTGAGGTTCCAATTTATTCGACATTACCTGTTTAGTGAGTTTAAACCCTTTTCTCCATCCGAGAATTTGAACCGCTGTCAAAAAGCCTGCGATCATAGCCCCAGCAACACCACAAGAAAGTACATCTTGTCCGGTTAGCCAAAGATTAGGGATTTGAGATTTTGGTTGTAGCCATTTTTGCTCAAAACGTGAAGGATCATGCTCAATCCCGTAAATTTCCCCGCGATCATAAAAGCAAAAATACTCGGTGGAAAGCGGTGTCGATGCTTCATAATAATCAATTTTTCCTTTTAGCTGAGGGAGTTTTTTATAAAGCGCAGCTAACATTTGTTCGGATAATTGCTCGACTAAAGTTTCATAGTCATCGCCTCGTTTTCCCCAAGTGGTCCCCTTCCATTTTTCAAACATTGTGTAGGATGAAGGTGCGACGATTTCAATGGTGGCGCGCCCAGGATATCGACTTTCAAAACTGGGATCCTTAGCAGACGGAAAAGAGATGTAAATAACAGGTAAAGGAGCACTATCATTATCGAAAAAATCAGAAATATTTTTATCGTGATTTTCATCAAGATAAATCCAAAAATTGGTTTTCGGTAATTTAAGCGATTCAGCCGTTTCTTTTAAACCAATAAACAGACCGATGTTGGCACATGAAGGTTCTACCTTTTTTATTTTTAAATCATAGCCAAATTTGCTCAAAATATTGCTCGGCAAGAGCCGTTTATAAGTATTGAGTACACCAGCATTGCTGACAACCGTTGGCGCTAGAATTTCAGTACCGTCTTTCATTCGCACGCCGATCACGGCGTCATTTTCAATCAATATTTGCTGGACTTGGGCATAAGTAAAAACTTCTCCACCCGAGGCTTGAATTTTTGGAATGATCGTTTCTGCCATTCTAGAAGCACCACCGACAGGATAATAACCGCCATTTAAATAGTGTTTTGCAATAAGGCAGTGAATAATAAAGCTGCTTTTTTTAGGCGGTACGCCACTGTCGCCCCATTGACCGGTGAGAACGGCAATAAGTTTTTCATCAGCAGTTAACTCGCGCAAAACATCGTAGGTACATCGATTAAAATTGTTTGCTGAAAGCAACTTGATGATGGGTGAAAATAATTTTTGTTGCCAAGGTTTTAACATCTTACTAAGTGTAAACCAGCGCATGCCGTTACTTGATTTCTTGAGTAGCTCTAAATACTGATCGATAGCGGTTTGTTCGTTAGGAAATCGTTTGACCATTTCCTCGCGGTAAGCTTTTTTTCCTGCCACCAGATCATAGTGCTCATCACCTAAAAATATGCGGTCATAGACCTTATCCATAGCGGCCCATTTTAAATTCCCGCTACTAACAAAATCAAACAGTTTACGACTCATGGTCGGATAACCGACATCACCGATGTAGTGTACACCTACATCCCATTCATAGCCTTCTCGAGAATAGGCGTGTGTAAAACCTCCCGCCGTATAATGTTGTTCAAGCACTATTACTTTTTGCCCCATTTCAGACAGACTTGCGGCTGTGGTTAACCCACCTATGCCCGAACCAATAACGATTGCATCGTAGTCATTATCGATTCGAGTTGCACGATAGCGTTTACCAATTCTAATGGTGCTGGGTTTTTTCGCACGTTTGCTAGCGGGCATGCTTTTTATCCTAGGTTTTAAATTTTAAACTAAATATTTTAGAGTTTAACAATCAAGTTATTCTTATTACCGACACCAAATTACCCTAGATCTGGCGGTGTTTTTGGGCCGCTGATGTTGTTTAGTTGAAAAACAAGACTGAATCTTTTAGCTCTACTCTTTCAGTGCGGGCATTATTGGCGGCGGCATTAGGTTTAGCATAGCCAAATGACATACCGAACAGAATGCCCATGGTTTGCGGAATATTCAAGGCTTTTTTAACTTCAACAGGAAATTGACCAAGCGCTCCTTGCATGCAGCTTGAAATACCCACTTCCGCTAGAAGAAGCGACAAATTCTGCGCGTATATTCCAACATCAACGGCTCCCATTATGCCCAAATATTTTTCCATACAGAAAAAAGCAGCATGTGGAGCACCAAAGAACTGCCAGTTTCTTCCCATTGCCATTTGTCTGGCTTTCTTATCGTCTCGTGTAATTCCCATAGCAGAATAAAGTGCATTCGCTGATCCAAACTGGCGATCTCTATGTTTATCTTGATAGCGTGGAGTCCAGTCAAATTCAGGCGCAGGCGTTGGGTCCGTCATCAGGTTAGCCATCAGGTCGCGCTCTAAATCTTTGCGGGTTTTACCGCTAACTACAAAAGTTTGCCAAGGTTGTACGTTGCAATTTGATGCTGACTGCTGAGCTTGCTCAAAAATATCTTTCATTAATTTGGGGCTAACAGGATCCGGTAAAAAATCTCGAACTGAATGGCGAGAGCTTAGTAGCGCTTGAATGGTCATTGAAACATCCTAAAATGAATAGATAGTCGATTATAATCAAGTTTTACAGCAAATACCAAACCTGCCGTAAGGTAAAATGCCTATTGACTAGTTGATTGGTTATGCTTCCGTTCAGCCAATATCAGCTCTAATACTTGGAATTTAATACACCATTAATAAGAAATTATTTGCCGTTTGATCTCTGACCACCATAATTTATTGCCTTGACTATTAAGGTGGGTTCTATCAAATTTGTAGATATCTCTCATTAAACTTCCATCTTTTTTTCTTACCGAGCGATTAGCATTGACGTAGGTGATTCCACTTATATCCTTGGTCGCTTTTTCTATCGCGCTGTTAATCTGCTTGATATCCTGCCACACCTCTGGATCAAAAGGTGATGGACGGACTGCAATGTAGTAGATTTCTGCAGTTGGATTATTTTTCTTAACGTCGAACAGTAGTTCATTAACCGACTTGGCGACAATATCCGGTTTGCCCTTATAGTGATAATAAATATCAATCGCACCTACGTAAATAATGATTTTTGAGGGTTCGTATTTGTCTATGATTTCACTGCGATAATAAGATATATCAGAAACCGATGCTCCACCAAAGCCTCTTTTAATAACAGACAATGGCTGCATGAGATCCTCCAGTCCTGAGTATAGCGCTATGCTGGAACTCCCAACTAAAACAACTGGATGATTGGCTGATTCGCAATCCAAATCGATATCACGGAATGTTTGGATTTCGCGCTCCCAAACTAAGGGGTCGGTACTCTCAATTTTTCTTAAAATGTCCCAAATATATCCGCCAGCGAGTAGAGAGATAAAAAGAAAAATTATAGCTGTAACCTTTAAGACCTTCGCCATGATATTAAGTCCTATTTTCTGCCTATTTGGTTTGAGTTCGCTAGTCACTTCAATGTAACCTTTCAAGCAAAATCAAAACCATCTGGCAACACTTTGCTTTCCTGGGATCTACTTTTTCCAAGAGCCGAAAAATAGCCAAAAAAAACCCTTAGCGTACCCACTAGGGAGTGGTTTTCGATAAAGGTTAACCTAATTGATTCTAATCTGTAAGATTGGATCAACTCTTACCACTGCTATGAATTTAACTAACGACCTAGCTCAGTTGGCCGTAGTACAGAGCAAAGCGACGTATTACTGGTCAGCAGCAGTGTATTGTTAGTTGTTTTCATTTACCATGTTTTGATTATTTCATAGTGTGAAAAACCTGCCCCTGCTTTTGAGCTTGCTTCTATATCCATAAGTTTAAAGTATGCTCCACACTGTAAACAGTTGCTAATTTCATTATCCGTGGTTATTGCATTATCTTTAGTTTGCCAATGAATAATGTCTGCGTATTCACTTTCATTTTTTTTCACGAGCTCACGCTTTATAAAACCCTTTTGTTTTGACAGAAAATGAATATTAACTAGGTCGGCGGCTTTAATCAGTTCCTGATCACTAACACCTGAAGCTTTTACAAACGGTGCCCACTCGACTGCAATTAAATCTTCTGCATTTGCATGAATGGCTGACATTAAAAGGATTATACCTAATACAAGAGGTGATAAATATTTGTGCATTAATAACTCCATTTAAATTGTTGCTAAGTTTTTAATAATTTATACAGCTAACGCCTCAATTTGACGCATTGAACTTTTTGCGACCGATAGGCGCAAAAAGTACGATGTCGGCAACATTGATTTGTTATGAACTTTATACCATAATTAGGTATATATTGGTATTTTGGAGATGAACCATGGCTAAAAACACAAGTATGACACTGGGCGAACACTTTGACGGCTTTATTTCTCACCAAATTCAAAGTGGTCGCTATGGCTCTGCAAGCGAGGTTGTACGTGCAGGCTTGAGGGTACTTGAAGACAAGGAGAGCAAGCTTGATGTACTGCGCCAAATGCTGACTGACGGAGAAGAAAGCGGCATAGTTGACTATAGCTACGATAGCCTTATGGCAGAACTTGATACCGAAAGTATATGAATGCATTTGCGTTAACACGACGCGCTAAAGCTGACTTGAAATCTATCGCTAAGTTTACTGAAAAACGCTGGGGGCGAGAGCAGCGTTGCATTTACATTAAGCAATTTGATGATACATTTCATGTGCTTTCTGATACTCCCGAAATAGGCAATAACTGTGATTACATAAAAGAAAATTATCAAAAATTTCCTCAAGGTAATCATACAATTTTTTATCGCATAGCTTCCCCAAAAAAGATTCAAATTATTCGTGTTCTTCATAAAAATATGGACGTACTACCAAACTTTGGTAATTCATAACGTCCCGCATCAGCGGTCAGCAATGCGCGTAGCGGTTTGCTGATCCGACAGCCTGCGCTTGTTATGTGGTGTGTCTGTGTATCAGGTTTTTTGTATGCATCTTATAAACGGTTTGCTTATATAACCTTTAGTCTCATTACCGTTGCCGGAAGTCGACCATTACCTACTTCAAGTACCGGTGCAGCACCGAATGGCTCAAAACCGTGCTTGCCATAAAAGGATTGTGCACGTGTGTTCAAATCGGAAACACTGAGCCAAACCCAATTTTTGTTCAGTTGACGGGCGCATCGAATGACTTCACTCAATAACTGCTTTCCTAAGCCGGTTCCGAACTCATTGGCCAGCACATAAATTTGTTTTAACTCAACCGCATTACCATCCAATGCAATTGGACAATCTTGATTCTTAATCATGAAGAACCCAACCGCTTTGCTTTCTCTATAGGCCACCATATAGACTACACCTTGATTGGACAGGTTTGCTTCGATGGTTTCTATGGAGTAGTTCTTTTCACAGTACATCTTTATATCTGCTTCGCTATTCACTCCCTGATATGCGTCTGCAAAACTCGTTGCACATAGATCGGATAACTCCGCTGATGATTTTTCGTTAACCTGGCGGATATCAATCATTAATTACTATTTCAACTCCTCAGTTTCTTTGATCTGGGATAAACCACATAACGTTGCAATCAGGTGTCGCGGGTACCGCGTCGCCTGCATTGCCTGGTTAAAATAGCGGACAATTATTTGCCACTATTTGATTTGCACCGTGTTACTTT
>Ga0256847_1001666_pt1 | contig 10885 bp, 7 predicted proteins | sample TeddybearmetaG_FD_189099 | JGI IMG/M metagenome (GOLD analysis project Ga0256847, IMG submission 189099) | Hydrothermal vent microbial communities from East Pacific Rise, Pacific Ocean - Teddybear | ecosystem: Environmental > Aquatic > Marine > Hydrothermal vents | place: Pacific Ocean: East... | reverse complement strand
AAAATTTCTCAATTACACAATTAGCCAAAGATGCTAAACAAGCATCACTGCAAGTTTCTACACTTGACCCAGAAGTAAAGCGGAAAATTCTGCTTGATATGGCGAATGAATTGCGTGTTCAGAATAACCATATTATTGAAGAAAATGAAAAAGACTTAGTTGCAGCCAAAGATAATCAATTGTCAGATGCCATGATTGATCGTCTTCGACTCACCATTGATCGAATCGAAGATATTGCCTTAGCAATTGAACAGATAGCCGATCAAGACGATCCGGTTGGTAAGATAAATCATGAATACATTTTAGAGAACAATCTCAAAGTCCAAAAGATGAGTATTCCTTTGGGCGTAATCGCCATGATTTACGAATCCCGCCCTAATGTTACCGCTGATGCCGCAGCGTTATGTTTTAAAGCTGGCAACGCAGTAATTTTAAGAGGGGGAAAAGAAGCGATTTATTCCAATCTTGCCATCGGTAAAATTTTGCACAAAGCACTAAAACAAAATGGAATATCCGAAGGAGCGATTGGAATTGTGTCTGACCCTGATAGAAAGCATATGGCAGAGCTATTACAGTTAAATCATTTAGTCGATTTGGTCATTCCCCGAGGCGGCGAAAGCTTGATTAAATACGTCAGCGAAAATAGTCGCATTCCTGTCATACAACATTTTAAGGGCGTTTGTCATTTGTATATTGATAAAGATGCCGATATTAACAAGGCACTCAATCTATTGCAAAATGGAAAAGCTCAACGTCCCGGAGTTTGCAATGCCCTAGAAACTTTATTGATTCATAAGGATATTGTCGCGAGTGAGATGACAAAAATTGTCGAGTTGCTTAAACAGAATAATATTTTAGTTCACGCCTGTGAAAAGACCATTCAGTATTTTCCCAATGGGAAGCTAGCCAGTGAAGAAGATTACGATACAGAATATCTTGCTCTGGAAATTACAGTAAAACAAGTCGATAGTTTTGATGCGGCTATCCAACATATTTTGCAGTATAGCTCTAATCATACCGAAGTTATCGCTACGGAAAATGAGCTAGCAGCTAAACAGTTTGTGCAATTGATCAATTCTTCCGTTGTTATGGTCAATGCATCGTCTCGATTTTCAGATGGTGGTCAATTAGGATTAGGCGCAGAAATTGGAATTTCCACCAGTAAGCTACATGCTTACGGGCCGATGGGAGTGCAATCGCTCACTACCGAAAAATTTGTTGTTTTAGGCGATGGACAAATCCGCGATTAGTTTCTGATTTTCTGAGCGAGCGAATAATAGTCAACTATAAAAAGTATACTCGATCAGAAATTAACTGAAACTTGAATACCGCTAAAGGTTTCTGATTCAGCTTCCCAGAATTCACTATCTATTTCTCTGACTCTGAAAAAACCTTCAAATTGTAAAGCACCTAAACTTATACCAGCACCCACACCAATGAAGGCATCGACATCACTAACGTCGTCATGCTCATCATGATAGTCATCGTAACGAATATCATGGAATAATGCTTCGGTCAGATCTATTCCTCCCTCTATAAAAAAAGACACATTGGAGAAATAACCAAATCTTGCAGACACATCCCAAACAGTAAATTCTTCAATAAAACCATCGGTTGCCATAACTTCGGCGCGTCCCAGCGATGAGTTTATTTGAACACCGACATTCGATTCAGAATCCTTAAAGGTCGTGCCTACCCCTATCGAAGATAAATAATCCGCGCCATTAGATTCGTAACTGACAAAAACTCGGTGAGATAAATCCTTTTCATGCGCGAATATGGGAGTCGCTAGAAAAAGCGCGCTATATAAAAACGATGCTAATAATAATTTAACCATGATTTCTTACCTAAATTTTCTGAATTAATTCTATTTAGAACTAACTACAACCGAGTTTGAATGTATTTTAGGCAATCTTTCCTGAATTATTACTGAACAGGTATCCTATTTTTATCGGTTTCAGGTAATTATTCATGAATCAGAAACGGCTACGTCGTATGAAGTGAATTTTCGAATATTAATCACGCCGGTATCAAAAATTAAATATTGCCCTTTAATACCTAACAGCGTCCCCTCAACCAAAGGGTTTTTATCGAGATTGTGGGATTTTATTTTCTCTGGAAATTCAAGAACAGGATATCGAATAGCGACGATATCCTCTGAAGGGTTAGCACCGGAAATATCTATAATTGCATCACTGGAAAAAGAGCTGATGATCCCCTGCAAATTGCTTTTGATTTTTTGTTTGAGCGCCTTCGCCTCTTTCAGCAAGTCGCGGTCTGGCTGATTTTCTTTTAGCATAGTGCGCCAGTTTGTTTTGTCCGCAATTAAATCTTTAAAAGCCACCTCGACTAGTCCAGATTGCTGGCGCGTGCTTACCTTGTAGATAATGCAACCCTGAGTGGCTCCTTGGTCAATCCATCGTGTGGGAATTTGTGTATGTCGCGTGATGCCCACCTTTAATCCAGAGGTATTCGACAGATAGACGTAGTGAGGCACAAAACAGTTCTTTTCTCCCCACTCCGGCTCTCTACAGGTGCCTAGATGATAATGACAGGTCTCGGGCTTCATAATACACATATCGCATTGCGCTAATTTTCGCATGCATGGAAAACAATAACCTTGAGAGAAGCTTTTATTAGTCCGCCTGCCGCAGTGTTGGCAGGTAATACCACCCACTAACTCAAGTTTTAGATATTTACCTATAAACTGATTAAGCGGTAGTTCTTGCTCTCCCAACGGAAGGAAATAATTGAGATTATCATCTCTATCTAATTGGAGATCTGAGCTATCCAAGAGCTCGCTTCTCATTTTTCTTAAATGTCCAGAAATCATTAATTTTACTCGAATTAGTTTTGTTGCTATTCTATCGTAAAATTCTTCAACTATGAAATCCCCGATGAGGATCGATTTGTCTAGTTTTACAGCAACAACTGCTCTGAAAAATACTGCAAAGGGTATCTCCCCAATTAAGATATGGGCAATAGCTGTATTCATAATCGCTACAATACCGTTAACTCTACCAGTGATAGGCAAAGGCATTAGCACTGAACAGGGCTGGCATAAATCAAAATTTGAGCATGCGGGCTTAGTGCGAGAGTATCGATACTTTATTCCATCTAATTACATAGAAAATCTTCCGGTCGTTGTCCTTTTACACGGCGGCACACAAAGCATGAAAAAGCTTTTCTCAAGAAAGGCTGGAGCTTCAAAACAGTGGCCAACTCTTGCAGAAAAAGAAAATTTCGTTTTGTTAGTCCCCAATGGAACCAATCCAAAAACTCAAAAAGGCTCCGGCAATAAACAAAATTGGAATGATTGCAGAATACCAGTAAAAGGAAAACGTTTTGGCGTAGTTGCTAATGATGTCGGATTTATCTCTGAATTGATCGATTGGTCTTCTAAGAAATTACATACGGATACTAATCAAGTGTTTGTCACTGGTGCTTCCAATGGTGGAATGATGAGTTATAGGCTCGCCATGGAGCTTCCGGAAAAAATAACCGCTGTAGCAGCATTTATAGCGAACTTACCTGTGGATTCTGAGTGTAAAGCCAAGAATATCCCTATTCCCATTATGATTTTTAATGGTACCAAAGATCCCTTTATGCCTTGGAGCGGCGGTGAGATTAAGGGGGATGGTGGTAAAGTTGTTAGTACTCAAAAGACAGTAGACTTTTGGCTTGCGAACAATCATTCAGATCGAGCGAATAAAACTCATCAAACTTTTCCTGATTTAAGCAAAAAAGACAAAAGCAAAATTACTGGCGGTTGTTATGCGCCGACGAGGAATGCAAACAGTGCAAAAACTTGTTTTTATCAAGTCAATGGTGGAGGTCATGTTACCCCATCCATAAAACATGATACGCCCCGATGGTTACAAAAAAGGCTGATAGGATGGCAAAACAAAGATCTTGAAAGTGCGGATTTCGCGTGGTCATTTTTTCTAGAAGTAAAAACTCCAGCCGAGTGAAAGGTTGAAAATTAAGTTTTATCGATTAGATCGAATCTTTGGCTACAATCAAGTCGATCGCAAAATAGGCCGATAGAATTGCTCCCTCCTGCCATCCCTGTAAAATGCTTAAATGTTCTCCGGCGAAGAAAATGTTATTATCTTCTGTGAGTAAAGCATTCGCTTGAGAATTACCCCACCCACCTAGTTGAAACGGTATTTTCGGCCAGGAAATGCTGATGCCGTTAACCACGTTATTACCATATTCGGAATGTATTTGATTAGCTTGGTTAATCCCTGAAGTGATGCGCTCGGATGGACTTTGCTGAGAGAATCGGTTTCCTTGCGCAGATCCAAAAGTATAGCCACCGATCATTATGCCGCTACTCGATGCAAATCCACTACTGGGATACCAAAGTTGAGTGATATCTTGATCGGTCCAGGAAATACCGCCATATATATTGTTTTGCGTTTCCCAAAACCGAGGGGATTGAAAAGCTAATTTTCCGGCACGAGAATAGGTAAAATTACTAATCTCAGATTGATGTGCCGCGGAAAAATCGTTGGGAATATTTCGTAAAACCGTCGCAGGAATACTGCACACGCAATAGTCAGCATTCACCGTATTTTCGACTCCCAATTGATCGGTATAGAATATCCTGACGCCATTGGTCGTTTTCCTAATTTGTTGAACTTGGGCTTGGTAAATAATGTCTCCCCCAACCCGGTTTTCAAAAGCTTTTGGGATGGCATCCATACCCCCTATCGGTTGAAGCATAGTCGCCTGTTGATTAATACCTTTAAAAAAGTCCAATTTAAATTGCCAAAATTCCGATGCTAGTATTTCAGCTCGAGCAAGTGGCACCTGGTTGATATCTCGATTTCGACTAGCTGAATTTTCTTGTCCTGAAAATCCTGCTCTACTGCTGCCTTGATAGCTAAAATTATTATCCAGACCAGCAAACTGCTGCAAAAAGCCGAGCAGGTTATTTTTCTCTTGCGAAGACACCTCATTATCGAGCGCACCTTGATTAATCGCGGTTGCTAAGAGTTCTCCAAGGTATCCTTGTGAATCACTCTCTAGCTGTCTCGCTAATTTTGGTTGCCCATTGAATGAACCGGTCGAATGGAATCGCCCCGCTTGATTTTCGTTAATAAAAGCTTCTAGTGCAACATTAAACTCTCTACAATAGCCAAGCAAGAGATCATGGTGATGAGGTATTCGCGCAGCGCCAGCGTTAAAGTAAAGACGATCGTCCTGATCAAAAGTACAAGTTTGGCTTGAATCTATTTCTGTGATTTGATCGCCAGAACGTATTGTTCTGACCCGCCCTCCAACCCTGTCAGTCGCTTCTAAAATGGTGCAGGAATAACCTATTTTATTCATCTCAAACGCGGTAACCAACCCCGAAATCCCAGCACCTAAAATAACCACCTGTTTGCCATTGCCTACATTGGCTGGCCAATCTTCTGGGCGTGGCGATTTTAATCTAGTGGAGGGGACATTAGGTGAATTGGGTGAACCAGGGGCATTCGGCGTAGGAGAAGATGCACTCGAAGAACCACAAGCCATAGTAGTAAGTGCGATACTTAGTGCACTGAGCGCTTGCAACGTTGCGGTTGCGGTAACAGTCTTGCCCGATACGGCTAAAAAATCTCTGCGAGTTAGGGAATCGTTCTCATTCATTAGATGCACTCCTAGTTAAACCTAGATTACCATCAAAATGCCGGTTGGAAGTTCGAAAAATGTTACTTTTGTTGAATTTAGCTTGAATATGGAGCCAAGTCGAGCTGGTAACCGCTAGTAAAACAGCGTAGTTGTCCATCAATAGGGTCAATAAACTCAAGGGATTTAGCAACTAACTGCAATGGATGGGAGAAATCATTCGCAGCTTTAGTTCGTCTGTGGGGATAAAGTGGATCATTTTTGATTGGCATTCCAAGCGACGCAAGATGTACTCTCAACTGATGTTTTTTCCCGCTTGTGGGGATTAATTCCAGCAAAAATTCATTCGCATTTTGCTCTAGTAAGTTTATTTCAGTTTCAGAGTTATGTTTGCCGTTGTCTTCCTTCATCCTCATCGAATCTTTATCCTGGCTTAACTGGCTTGTATAAGTTAGCGGGAACGAAGCATCATTTGCTTTCGTTATAGCATGATAAGTCTTCTTGATTTTTCTCTCTGAGAATAACTGATGATAATGACTACGGTATTTTTCTTGCTTAGTCAGTAATACCAGCCCTGCAGTTTCCCGATCGAGTCGATGACTTAATTCCAAACTGTCTATTTTTGTTTGTACTCTCAACCTAACCAGCAAAGTTTCGTGCAAATATTGACCGGTGGGTGCAACAGGTAAAAAATGCGGCTTATCGACTATAAGTATTCGATCATTTTGGTAAATTATTTTCTCCTGAAAAGGAACCTGCAACTCTTCCTTAAGCTCCCGATAAAAATAAATATGTTGTTTAGGCTGGTATTGGCTTGTCTCGGTTAAGATTTCGCCTGAATCATTGACGACTTCATTATGTCTGAATCGCTTAACACAATCAGCCATTTCCAAATGGGGAAATTTCCATTGAAAAAATTCTAAAACCGTCTTCCAGTCACCAATAGGCAACCATAATTTATTAGGAGAAACTCCGTTTTTTACCGCTAATGCCGGCGAATTATCAGTTTTCTTTTGAAACGTGTCAGTAGCCAATTATTGAACGTCGATAGTAGCTTTTAGAATTTTTACTACTGTCTTGGTTTTACCGCTTCTAGTGCCTTCTTTTTCTATGAGTTTCAACGTATCAAAGCCTTCGATAACTTCACCAAAAATAGTATGTCGTCCATCTAAATGTGGTGTCGCTTTAAAGGTTAGAAAAAACTGGCTGCCATCCGTATTTGCGCCAGAATTCGCCATGCTTAACATACCTGCTTTATTGTGGCTTAAATCTGAATCATATTCTCCCATGTAATAATAACCGGGACCACCAACACCAGCACCAACAGGATCCCCACCCTGCGCCATAAATCTCGGAATAATTCGATGAAAAGTGAGATCATCATAAAATCCTAAGGTTGTTAAATAAATAGTGCTTGAGACATGATAGGGCGACTCTTTAGCCTTTAGTTCGATAGATATATTTCCTAAATTAGTCTGTAAGTTCCAAAGATATTTACTATCTGGACTAAAGATTAACTGAGGGGGCTTAGGCAAACCGTTGATTTTCCAACCTACCTTGGCATTGTCAATTTCGCTTTCCACAATAAAAGTTTCAACTTGTTCGATTGCGGGATCTTGCTGACTGCAAGAAAACAGAAAAAAGAGTGCCGTAAAAGAGACTAGTCTAAATACAAAACTTGTATTTCCCGTTGAGCATAATTTTATTGGTTTACACATGATAATCCTATTTAATTAAACTGATTCAATCAATTGGCTGTCTTTTTTGATAATCGAACTGATATAAAATAAAACAAAGCGCCAATCAAGATCAACAACAAACTCATGATGGCTTCTTGTGGTTTTTCTTTTAGAATGTAACTAAGCGTCCAACCGATCAAAATCAAAAACAAAATGGGTGGAAAAGGATAAAGCCATGTCTTGTAAGGTCTTTCCAAATTTGGCTGCCGATACCTCAATACAAAAATGCCAAACACTGCAAAAAAATTATTAAGTGCCAATGCAAATCCAGCGAACACAAGAATCGATTCAAAACTTGATGTTGCCACAAACAGCAGCGCAATAGCTGATTGAAAATAGATAGCTCTAGCCGGTATCTTTGACTGATTAAGTTTTGCTAACCCTCTAAAAAGAGTGAAATCCTCGCCAATAACTTGTAGCACTCTAGGACCCGCTATAGTCATAGCGCTTACTGTCGAAACCAATAACAAAGCCATAACGAATCCGGTTAACATTGCTCCTGTTTCGCCAAAAATTGATTGTGCAACGATATAGCCTATTTCCACTTTACCCACCATCTGCTCGATTGGCGCTGTATATAGAAAAACGAAATTGAGTGCCACGTAAACGACAATAACCGACAATGTACCGACTAATAAGATCCGTGGTAAATCTCTCTGTGGATTATGAAGCTCACTACTCAAATAGGTTGCCGCGTTCCATCCATTATAAGCATAGCTCACATAGATTAAGCTGACTGCAAAAGATCCGCTAAAAACGATAGGCCAATCATTCGCTTGCGGAAAAAAAGTAATTGGTTGCGGGTTAGCTACAAGGGCGACTGCGGATATACAAAATAAGATAATAAGCAAAAGTTTGATCACTGTAAATGTCCACTGTAGACCTGCACTTCTTTTGTGAGTGGTGCCGTGGATCAAGGATAGGATTATAATGAGCCCGACCGCCAACCAGGTTTTAGATAAATAGGGAAAAACAGAAGACAGATAAGCACCAAAAGTAATCGCTGCAAGTGCAACTGGCGCAGCAAATCCGATGGTTGAAGATATCCAACCAGAAATAAACCCCGCGATAGGATGATAACAATGGGTTAAAAAATTATACTCTCCCCCACTTCTTGGTAATGCCGCACCAAGCTCCGCGTAGGTTAGCGCGCCGCACAGCGCGGTTACGCCACCAACCACCCAAAGTAAGAGCAAAGCAAAACCCGACTGAATTCCCATTAATTGAAAACCCAAACTGGTAAAAACACCGGTACCAATCATATTGGCGATGACTACTGCAGTAGCTGTTCTAGTATTGAATTTTCTGGATTCTGACATTCTGTTTCTGTTTCTGTTTAATCTAGCGTAACAGGTATATCATCAATAAAAACGAATCGATCAACTTGAATTCCATCAACCACAACAGTCTCAAAGAACATCTCAAATGGTCTTACCCAGAGTTCACCTTTCCCATATAGAGGTCTATACAAAACTAATTTTTCCATAGTCTCACTGTGGATGACGAAATCAAGCACTTGATAGTCATTGCCTTTATAATGGCGATATCGTCCGGTTTTTATGATTTTCTCCCCACTCAAATTATCTAATCAGTCAGGAGAGTTCGATCAAACAGCTGATCGACTCGTGTGTATTCATCTAACCAACTCGATGGCTGTTTAAAACCGTGTGGTTCAACCGGATAAATGGCCATTTCGAAATACTTTGTTTTCTTTAATTCAATGAGTTTTTGCACTAAACGAACACTGTTCTTAAAGAAAACGTTGTCGTCAACCATCCCATGACAGATCAACAATGGTTTGTTTAGCCCATCAGCAAATTCAATGGGAGAGCTTCTTTCATAGGCTTTAGGATCAACTTCAGGCGTATTAAGTATATTAGAGGTGTAGCCATGATTATAGTCACTCCAATCGGTAACTGGGCGTAACGCCGCTCCCGCCGCGAATAATTCAGGTTCTTTAAATAACGCCATAAAAGTCATAAATCCGCCATAGGAACCACCATAAACACCTATACGTTTTGCATCAACGTTTTTGTTTTTTACCAGCCATGCAACACCATCTTTGAGATCTTGTAATTCCGGCGTTCCCATATTTCGATATATAGCCGTTCTCCAGTCTCTTCCATATCCTTTGGATGCACGATAGTCCATATCGAGCACAATATACCCCTTGCTAGTTAAGTAATTGTGAAACATATATTCTCTAAAATAATCAGACCATCCTTGATGAGCGTTTTGCAAATAGCCTGAACCATGCACAAACACGACCGCAGGGTTCTTACCATTTGGTGCCGCCGAGTTTTGTAAATTATTTTTTGGTGTGTATAAACGCGAATAAATCGGTTGTTTGGTCTGGCTAGATTTAATCTTAATAATTTCTGGAGCCTGCCACTTGATACTGGAAAATGCCTTGGACATTGTTCGGGTTAAACGAGTCATTTTGGCGCCGTTGCTAACGCTTTGCAGATAGAGCTCTGGCATCTGATTAGTGTCAGAATGTGTAATCAAAAGTTGCTTGTTATCCGGTGATAGAAGGTAGTCATTTAGACCACCTAAATCCGTTAACTGGTGACTTTTTCTTTTGCTTAATTCAATCGAATAGACCTCGTAAATACCAGGATGTTTTTTGTTTGCTCGGTAAAAAAGAGTATTTCCATCAACAGAAACGGTTAAGTTATTTACCTCAAACTGTCCTCGAGTTAATTGAGTGGATTTACGTTTGCCGGTTTTTATATATAAATGAGAGTAGCCATCTTCTTCCGACAAATAGTAAAGGGTTTTATGGTCAGGTAACCAACCAAATTCGTTGAAAGTCCAGTCGTTGACCCATGCATCATCCGATAACCAATGACTGGTACTTAACGACTTATTCTTCATATCAAGAGTAACAATCCAACGTGATTTATTGTCGTAAGAAAAAAGCATAACTGCAAGGTTTTGGCTGTTGTTACTCCACTCCACACCTTGTTTAGACCTACTATGATAGGCGTAGACTGCTCTCGCACCGTGCTTGGCTTTGTATTTATGTCCAATTATTTTGGCCGCCTTTTTACGCAGCGATTGTAGCGGATCATCGTTTATGCCTGGTAATTTCGAAAAATTCAGCCGCGTTCTCTTGGATTTGGCTAGATCGAATAGAAAAAAAGTTTCGTTAAGAGGTTCGGCAGTTCCCACCAGAGATCTAACTTCTTGATCGTCTACGTAACCGTCTGCGGTTACAAACCGCGATATATGATCCGATTTTCCACCTCGATCAGCCTTGACTGTTCCCACTAAAATCCAATTGGCATCAGGTGATAGTAGAAACGTTCTTATGGAATTTTCTTTTCCTAAATACCAAGTTTTTATAGATTGGTGCTGATTTGCCTTTGCTCGTTCTTTTTGAAACTCACCTTCATCTGCTTGTTTTTTTAGATAGCCAAGAAGTCTGGTTTGCGATTGTTCTAGATAGCTCTTATCTTTATCTGCATCAGGATCATCCGACAGTTCAAAGCTAACGATTTGTCTTTCTAACTTTGATTCAAGATCAA
>Ga0256847_1001665_pt1 | contig 10897 bp, 9 predicted proteins | sample TeddybearmetaG_FD_189099 | JGI IMG/M metagenome (GOLD analysis project Ga0256847, IMG submission 189099) | Hydrothermal vent microbial communities from East Pacific Rise, Pacific Ocean - Teddybear | ecosystem: Environmental > Aquatic > Marine > Hydrothermal vents | place: Pacific Ocean: East... | reverse complement strand
AAGGCTGCATCCCGCACGGCTTGATGCGCACGCTTAACAGCAACACTTAGTACAGCTCCGGATGCCACTTCTTCCAGTACTTTATCCATTGCAATTTTACTGGCCACTTCACCGGCTGCATGTCCACCCATACCATCCGCAACCAACCACAATGATTTGTCTTCATTCCAGCCAATACAGTCTTCGTTCAGCGTATGTTTTCGTCCGGGATGTGTAGCTGCGGAATAAACAATCATTTATTCGAATGCCATCTATTCGCTTGAAAGATGTTGCTCAAAAAACGCCAGGGATTGGTCCAGGGCCGCTCGAGCCGCTTCTGCATTATAGGAAGCCCTTTGGTCGCAATTAAAACCATGGTCGGCATCAGGGAAGATGTTGACTGTGATTTCCGGTAGTGTTTCCTGAATACGCCCTACATCGCTCAGCGGAATATGCGAATCAAGCGCGCCAAAATGCAACATTAATGGAATTTTAGGCTTCTTATCGAGTACCCCTGCGATGCCTCCTCCGTAATATCCTATACTACAGGCCAGCCCGCTCAGACTGTTTGCTGATAAATACGCCAGCAGCCCCCCGAAGCAATAACCAACCACCCCAACCTTACCGGCTTCAACCAGTGTGGTAACGGTCGCCGCTAAATCAGCTAATGTTTCCGACATATTCAGTTTGTTAAAGGCTATGTCAGCGCCTCTGCTAACTCCCTCAGTGTCATAAGCAAGCTCAATACCAGGCGCATGGCGGTCAAATATTGCGGGAGCCAATACCAGATAACCTTCACTGGCATAACCATCTGCAACCGCGCGGATGTGACTATTTACTCCAAAAATTTCCTGAATAAGCACAATAGATCCTCTGGGGGTGTCTTCCGGCTCTGCCCGATAAGCATCAAATACAAAACCATCCCCGGAGGTAATTTTAACCATCATTCCCATAGTGCTTTCCTTCGAATCTGATTGTTCACCCGATTGTAACCGGAACACTCAAAATCTCCCCTATTAGGGACATTTTTATTGAATTTAGTTTCCCGAAGATGTTCCGGGCCAAAAGCATTGCATATACTGTACATAGATGAATTCACAACCCTCAAATGATCTCACCCAGGGTCCGGTCGGCAAGACGCTCACGCGTTTGACCCTGCCAATGATGATGGGTGTATCTTCTTCGATATTGGTACAGCTACTGGAAATCGGGTTTATTGGCCAACTGGGTACCGAGCAGGTTGCTGCGGTTTCCTTCACCTTTCCTGTGACCATGTCGCTCACCAGTATCGCATTAGGTATCAGTATTGGTGTTTCATCCGTAGTTGCGCGCAATGTAGGCTCCGGGGACTGGGATGCAGTAAAGCAACTGTCTTCCCACGCTTTATTGCTTATCGCATTACTCATTGGGTGCGTTGCGATTTTAGGGATGCTCACCATTGATCCCCTGTTCAGCGCTCTGGGTGCCAGCCCTGAAGTAATATCCTATATACATGACTATTTGTTAATTTATTACCCGGGCACTGTTCTATTTACACTTGCAATGGTGGCAAGCAGCGTTCTGCGAGCCACTGGCAATGCCAGGATTCCCGGCCTGCTGATGACTCTTACGGCAGTGTTGAATCTTGCGCTTGATCCGATTTTTATTTTCGGCTGGTTTGGTTTCCCACGCATGGAGCTAACCGGTGCTGCAGTTGCCATGATTGTTTCAAGAACGGTGATGCTTCTTCTATTGATTTATTACACGGCAATTCGCGAAAAACTTATCAGCTTTGGACGTAATTCTTTTGTTGGAGTAATAAACTCCTGGAAACAAATTCTTCGTGTGGGTGCTCCAGCCATTGCAACCCAGATGATCAGTCCTGTCTCCGGCATTGTGATTACCCGAATGCTGGCAAGTTATGGCGAAACGGTGGTTGCCGGATTTGGCATTGCCAGTCGCATTGAGGCTGCATCGGTTATGTTTTTGTTTGCGCTTTCGGGGAGCATCGGTCCTTTTGTAGGGCAAAACTGGGGCGCAAAACGCCTGGAAAGAGTAAGCCTCGGTATTCGCGCTGCCTACCAGTTTTCAATGCTCTGGGGTTTGGCTGTAGGCATTCTTCTGTATTTATTTGCTGCATCAATTGTTGTGCTTATAGATGACAATCCCGTGGCCGGAGCAGTCGCCATAAACTATCTTATACTGGTGCCGGTCAGTTATGGCGTATGGGGCGTTCTCATGGTAGCTTCGGCCTCTTTTAACTCACTGGGTCACCCATTACCCAGCACATTTATGTCATTCACACGTATGTTCATTGTGTATATTCCTCTGGCCACTCTGGGAAACAGCATATTTGGTTACAAGGGTATATTTGCCGCCACAATGATTTCCAATCTCTTAATGGGGGCAGTGGCTTACTGGTGGTTACGTAAGCATCTGGAGAGCAGATAACAATAAAGGAGTAACACTTACCATGACACCAACAGATCTCGCATTCGCATCGGCGACACAACTGGCCACCCTGATCCGCACCCGGGAGGTTTCCAGTGTGGAGCTGCTAAATCTCTATTTTGATCGCGTAGATCGATTCAACCCGGAACTCAATGCAATCGTGCTGCAGATTCGCGATGAAGCGCTGCACGATGCAGAATCCTGCGATACAGCAATTGCAAACAAAGATGCCATAGGGCCACTGCATGGCGTGCCCATGACTACCAAGGAATCTTTCTCGATAAAGGGTTTACCCAGTTGTTGGGGTATACCGGAACTGGCGGACCAAAATCGTTCGGAAGATGCGCTGAGTGTGCAGCGATTAAAAAAAGCAGGTGCTGTCATATTCGGAAAAACCAATATCCCCATACAATTAGCGGATTTTCAAAGTTATAACGAGGTGTACGGCGTCACCAATAATCCCTGGGACACTTCACGCGGGCCTGGAGGATCATCAGGAGGCTCGGCTGCAGCACTAGCCAGTGGTATGACAGGGTTTGAAATCGGCTCGGACATTGGCGGCTCGATTCGTAATCCCGCCCATTACTGTGGCGTGTTTGGACACAAGCCTACCTGGAATTTATTACCCATGCGTGGTCATGCCATGCCAGGCGTACTTACACCTTCGGATATTTCAGTAATAGGGCCACTCGCACGTTCTGCCTCAGACCTGAAAATTGGTGTGAATATCCTGGCGGGTCCAGACGAAATTCTTACCGGTGGGTATTCCCTTGACCTCAAGCCCATGGTTAAACCTGTGTCCGAGTTACGAATTGCAGTCTGGGCAAACGATGCGATCGCACCGGTCGACCAGGAAACTGAAGCCAGGGTAAAGGCAGTTGCAAGGTCCTTTGAACAGGCCGGGGCGGAGGTTTCCTATGACGCCCGTCCCGACTTTACAGCAGAGCACAGTCATGCGGTATACCAATACCTCCTGTGGGCAACGATGGCTTCACGCATGGCCCAACCTGCCTACGATGAAATAAAGGAATTCGTTAACACCCTGACCGAGGATGACCAGAGTGACGCTGCCAATTTGGCACGGGCGCAAACAGCAACGTTTAAGAGTTGGGCTGCGATGAACGAAGCGCGTACGCACTTACGCTGGGCCTGGCACACTTTTTTCAAGGAATACGACGTGCTGCTTACACCTATGATGGCAACTGCGGCCTTTAAACACAATCATGCCCCCATGGGCAAGCGCACAATCAATGTTGATGGCGAGCAGCGTCCGTACTTTGAACAACTTTTTTGGGCCGGTTTGACGGGCGTAAGTTATTTACCCTCTACTGTAGTCCCGACCGGTCCCAACGATTCACATCTTCCGATAGGAATACAGATTGCAGGGCCGGAATATGCAGACCTTCTCACTATACAGTGTGCGGAGTTTCTGGAAGAAAACGGCTATGGATTTGTAGCCCCTCCTGCGTTTACATGACGGTAGTTACTGCAGAAGCGCATGCAAATATTGCCTTGGTAAAGTACTGGGGCAAGCACTCTGTAGGGGACAACATTCCAGCCACTCCTTCCCTCTCGATAACGCTGGACGCCTTAACTACGCGAACCAGAATTGAAGCGGGTTCTTCATTTCAGCAGGACACGATAGTACTGAATGGCGAACAAATTCACGTCCCCAAAGTAAACGCTTGCGTAGCCCGTCTGCGTGCACTTTCAGAAGAACCATTTTCATTCGTAAAAATCACCTCAAAAAACAACTTTCCTACTGCAGCTGGCCTGGCATCCTCCGCTTCCGGTTACGCAGCGCTTGTGACAGCTTTAAACGAGCTGGGCTCACTAAAGCTGAGTACAAGGCAACTCTCTATATACGCTCGCATCGCTTCAGGTTCGGCAGCGCGTAGTATCTATGGAGGATTCACATGCCTGAATACTTCTTCCGAAGCCAACACCTCTGAATCCTGGCAAGCCACGCAAATATTGAATGAGCAGGACTGGCCTCTGCAGGTGGTTATTGCGATTTGCACAGAAAAGGAAAAATCCACACCCTCATCCATTGGCATGCAACTTTCCCGTGATACCTCCCCTTACTACGGAAGTTGGGTGCAGAGCACCAAAAAGGATTTTGATCTGTGCAGGCAAGCAGTCCTGGAGAAGGATTTTGAGCGTGTTGCAACAATCAGCGAACACAGCTGCCTGAAAATGCACGGGCTTATGCTGTCCACCTCCCCCGGTTTAGTGTACTGGAACGCAGCAACCATTGAGTGTATTCACGCCTTACGGGCCCTGAGAAAATCCGGTGTCGCTGTTTTTTTTACCATCGACGCTGGTCCACAGGTAAAAGCGGTATGTTTACCAGGGGCAGTAGAATCCGTAAATCGGGTACTCTCCGCAGTAAGCGGTGTACGTCGCACACTTGTCACAGGACTGGGATCAGCTGCCCGAGTTGTAGATTCGGGTCCCGAACATTCAACATGAAATGTACGAGCTCTGCTCCAGGAAAACTGGTACTGACGGGCGAGTATGCTGTATTGAATGGAGCGCCTGCAATTGTGCTCGCCATGAACCGTCGAGCACATGCTCTGGTTGAGAGTGTGGATTCGCCGACATGCACATTCCAGAGCACAGGTCTTGAGGCTAATACCCAACATAGCCTGTCAAGACTGTTGGTCGATGAAGCACCTGATATCCACGATCCAGCCTACCTGGTCTGGTATGTTCTTCAAGCGCTCAGGAACAGCAACAAGCTCTCAACAGAACTAACCGGGCTTAGGATACATACGGATTCGAACGCGCTTTTCAGCCATGGTAAAAAGCTCGGCCTGGGGTCCAGTGCGGCCATCTGTACCAGCCTGACAGCCAGTTTATTGGCTCTTTTCGGCAAGTCAGTGCAAGCCAAAATCGAAACCATATTCGACAATGCTTTATCAGCCCACTGTGCTGCCCAGAATTCCCGTGGAAGTGGCCTGGATATCGCAGCCGCCTGTTATGGTGGCGTAATTAACTATGCGCGATCTGATTCCAAAACCGAGATAACGACGATAAAACTCCCCACCAATCTGCACTATCAGGTATTCAATTCAGGACAACCAGCAAATACCAGTTTTTACCTCGAAAAATTCAGTGCATGGCTGGAGACAGCCAATACTCAAACATTTGGGATGCTGTGCGATGCTGCCAGGAAGGTCGCAAACGTATTGAGCAATAAGCCCGACAACTGGCTCAAACCCATGTCTGAATATACTCTGGCCCTGCAGAATTTTGACACAGCGTCCCAACAGGGTATCTATACACAAGCACATAGATCAATGCATATACTGGCGCTGAAGCACAGAATACTTTATAAACCCTGCGGAGCAGGAGGCGGGGATCTTGGAATCGCATTGTCAGACGATCCGAAAGCCCTTGAGAGCTTCACATCGGCAGTTAAAAATAGCGCCGATACTGCTGACTTTCTGGAAATTGACCTGGAGATAGACACAAATGGCGTCCACACCGACTCCACCAAAACAGGGTAGTTCGAGAATTCCCAATTTTTTCAAACTTTCCATTCGAGAACGCATTGAAGCCCTTGAGGAGCGCAAGCTCTTGCCATTGCCGGACCTCGAAGCGCTGCTCAATGAAGAACACACCCTGGACCTGTCAACCGCCGACAAGATGGTCGAGAACATTGTGGGTATTTTTGGCCTGCCAATGGGTCTGGGACTTAACTTTCTAATCAATGGTAAAGACTATGTTATCCCGCTGGTAGTGGAAGAGCCTTCAATAGTTGCGGGTTTAAGTGCAGCTGCACGGGTTGCACGACTTAGCGGTGGATTCAGGGTGCACTCAAGCGAGCCGGTTCTGATTGGCCAGGTTCAGATAGTGGATATGGAAGACCCGGCCGAGGCTATCAAGGCATTAAGCAACAGCAAGGAAGACATTCTCAACCTCGCAAACAGCTTACACCCGAAAATGGTTGCCCGTGGTGGTGGCGCAATAGACATAGAAATTTTTCAGTACACAGCTCCTGAAGATGGCAGGGAAATGGTGGTTCTGCATCTACTGGTAGACACCCGGGATGCCATGGGTGCCAATCTGGTTAATACCGCATGTGAAGGTATAGCTTCGCTAGTCGAGTCGATCACAGGCGGACGTGTATTTTTGCGCATATTGTCTAACTTAACAGATAGGGCAATCACCAAAGCCGAGGTCACGATACCAGTTAGCAATCTCGAAGGGAAAGGCTACTCAGGCAAGGAAGTCAGGGACGGTATTATACTGGCAAGCGACCTGGCCCAGGTTGATCCCTATCGCGCCACCACACACAACAAAGGTGTGATGAATGGCATCGATGCGGTAGTAATTGCAACCGGTAATGACTGGCGCGCAGTGGAAGCTGCGGCACACGCCTATGCATCTCGCAGTGGAAGATACACTGCACTTACCCGCTGGTATAAAAATGCCGAGGGTGATCTTGTCGGCGAAATTGATATCCCCTTAAAGGTAGGAACGGTAGGCGGCTCCCTGCAATCCAATCCAACCGTTGCCATTAATCACAGAATGCTGGGTTCGCCGAACGCACGAAACCTTGCCAATATTATTGGCTCTGTGGGTCTTGCCCAGAATTTCGCGGCTTTACGCGCACTTTCAACAGATGGTATTCAACAGGGGCATATGACGCTACATGCCCGTAGTGTCGCCAATACTGCGAATGTTCCGCCAGCGCTTTTCGACCAGGTGGTGGATCTGCTTATCGAGTCTGGAGACATAAAGGTCTGGAAGGCCCGGGAAATAATGAATGCCTTAAGAGCACATATCCCGGTTACCGAAAAAAACGTTGAGCCTCGCAGCAGTGCCTGTGGAAAAATTATCCTGCTTGGAGAACACGCGGTGGTATACGGGCGACATGCCATTGCCACCCCTATCCCTCTGGCTATTGAAGCACGGGTTAAAGATGCAGGCGATGGTATCCACCTGTTAATACCCAGATGGGGCGTGGAACAAAGATTAAAATCCCTTGAAGAACACCCCCAGGGAATCGCTGCAATGCTGGTCACCCTGCTCAAGACCCTGGAGCTTGAAGAGCGCAACATGGAAATTGAAATTTTTCCCAACATTCCGCGTGCCATGGGTTTGGGTGGGTCTTCCGCACTTGCGGTTGCGCTAATCCGTGCGCTGGACTGCCATTTCAAGCTGAACCTCGATGACAAGCTCATTAATTCACTGGCTTATGAGTGCGAAACCGCTGCGCATGGCACCCCATCCGGCGTGGACAATACCATCGCAACCTATGGCCACACATTGATGTTTCAAAAAACCGATGAGTTTGAATTTTCAAAACTTTCTCCCGGTGCCGAAATCCCCCTGGTAATCGGTATTTCGGGCCGGGAAAGCCTTACCGCCGGTATGGTAGGGAAAGTAAGACACGCCTGGGAAAAACAACCGAAACGTTACGAAAGCATGTTTGACCGAATCGAGGATTTAACACTTGCGGGTGCTGACGCAATTCGCTCAGGCGATCTTCACGAGCTGGGTGAAACCATGAACCTGTGCCACGGTATCTTGAATGGTTTACAACTGTCTACGCCGCAATTGGAAGAGCTTGTGCATCTTAGTCGGGAGCATGGCGCCCTGGGCGCAAAATTGACCGGTGGTGGGGGCGGTGGTTCAATGATTGCACTTTGCGAAGATCCGGGACCTGTAGCAGCAGCAATTGAAAATGCGGGTTATCAAACACTCACGGTTACTATTGGCACTGGCGAGTAAGGCGGGAGATAATATTTTGGCAGAAGCACACTCCAACGACCATATCGTATCTTATGACAGTGAGCCGCTGATTCTGGTTAATAGCCAGGATGAGTGTATCGGGCATTTAGACAAGGCCGCGTGCCACGACGGGGAGGGTTTACTGCACCGGGCCTTCTCACTGTTCCTGTTTAACACTAATGGTGAAGTGCTATTGCAGCAACGTGTAGCCAACAAACGGCTATGGCCAATGTTCTGGTCCAATTCTTGCTGTAGTCATCCTCGCCAGAATGAAAGCATGCGGGAAGCTGTTTCGCGCAGGGTTTGGGAAGAGCTGGGGGTTCAGGTTGACATGGTCTACCTGTACAAATTTCAATATCACGCAACATTTGAAGATTGTGGCAGCGAAAACGAACTCTGTTATGTCTATATAGGCCGCACTGAAACACCTCCCAATATAAATACCCTCGAAATTAACGCCTGGAAATGGGTAAGTGTAGAATCCCTCGACAAATTACTAATCGATGATCCGGATGCATTCACGCCCTGGTTGAAAATGGAGTGGCAGGAACTTAATTCGGTACATACCAGGGCAATAGACCAACTTTTACAGACAGGTACTGCTTAGTCCGTCAGAGTTATATGTGATGTGTCCGGTGGAGATGGAGGTGATTTTCTGGATTCCTGATCCATTAAACTGCCCGTTTCGGCAAGTTCAAAGTCGATTTTATCGAGGTCAAAATCTGCTGCTATATCCGGATACTCTTCCAGTAGATCATCACCCACTGCCCCCAGCTCCCAATCCTGGTCTTCGATAATCAGGGCATCCTGAGCTTCTGTGTCTGTCGGTGGGAAGAATTCATCATTGGAAAGAGAAATATGGGATACATCAGGACCTTCATCCGTGAGTGTACTTTTGTACTCGTCCTTTAGAATATCACTACCTGCAGATGCAATATCCAGATGACTGGTATCAATGTCTCGATCAGGAACAAGCCTGGATTCCGCCAGAAGATTTGACCCAGCTGCTGCCAGATCAAAATCTGGCTGGTCTCCTGCCGGTACATCCCGCGAAACAGACGCCGTCCCGGCAATCTGGGCCACGCGCAATTTTCCACCAGCCTGTTTGAACGCAGCTTGAAAGCGCGCAGCAGTAGCTTTGTCCACCGACTTTTTAATAACAACCGTTTCACCGGAAAAAAGTTTTTCCACACGCTCAGGGGCGACTTTTAACAGGACACCCAGCTTTTTCTTTACCACAGCAGAATGTTGTCCTTCCAGCAATTCGCCGCTAAAAGTTAATCGGTAAAATGATTCGCTCATTCTCAGGGAAGCTCTGCTATGTAATCGATTGCTGGTATTATTCCCCAATTATTCAACAATACAAGCCCACCTATGAAACCCTTCCGAGATGAGATAGAAGCTTTACGGCAAAGCGGGATAACCCGATTTTCACTCCCCCACATGCACGACAAGGATGTCATTCCCCTTTGGTATGGAGAAGGCGATACCGTTACACCGGATTTTATCAATTCAGCAGCCATTGAAGCACTTAATGATGGCCAGACTTTTTACACCCATACCCGCGGTGGCATACCCCTACGCACAGCATTAAAAACTTATCTCGACAGACTATATGGAGTGGATATCGATCCTGATCGTATTACGGTTCCTGGTGCTGCGATGCTGGGCATTAATATTGCCGCACAACTGGCACTCACAAGTGGTGACCACGGCTTAATCGTGGGACCCGCGTGGCCTAACATAGAAGCGTGTTTCAGGGTAACCGGCGCCGATGTTACTTATGTTTCCCAACACGAAACCGACGCGGGGTGGTATATCGCAGTGGCAGATATCATCAACGCCGTGCAAACCAATACCCGGGCAATATTCGTTAACTCGCCCTGCAACCCCACCGGATGGGTGATGAAAAGAAACGAGCAGGAGGAGCTACTCGAGTTTTGCAGAAATCGCAAAATACTCATAATCGCCGATGAGGTATATCACCGCATTGTGTACGATCAGGATGCTGCTCCCTCGTTCCTGTCCATCGCGCGGGAGGACGATCCTGTTGTTGTGGTAAACAGTTTTTCAAAAGCCTGGGCCATGACCGGCTGGCGCATAGGTTGGGTAGTCACACCAAAGCGACTTGTATCCCAGTGGGCCGCTCTTTCGGAGTGTTTTAATACCGGAGCTTCAACTTTTGTGCAAGCTGGTGCTATTGCTGCTCTTGAGCAGGGCGAGCCATTTATAAAACAACAGGTACAGCAATTTGCCGAAAGTCGCCTAAAAGTGATCAAGGCGATTAATGAATGCCCAACGGTTAAACTATGTGCACCGGAAGGCGCATTTTACGCATTTCCGCGCATCAATAACCTCTCGTCAAGCGAAGCACTGGTGAGGGAAATTCTTAAAAGCACAAAAGTCGGTCTTGCACCCGGCAACGCCTTTGGTCCATCCAGTGATGCTTATTTCAGGATATGTTTTGCCCGGTCTCCCGGCAACCTGCAGATCGCCCTTGATAGAATGGTTAGTTTCTTTCAGGAAACCCGAACCTGACTCTCAAACATCGAATATCTTTCCAGGATTGAGCAGGCTTTTTGGGTCCAGAGCCTTCTTGAGCGTTCGCATGAGGTTCAACTCATTTTCATTTCGCGACAAATTCAGGAATGCCTTTTTTTCCAGACCTACCCCATGCTCCGCCGAAACAGAGCCACCGATTTCTCCAAGTGGTTCGTATACCAACAATTCAACTTTCTCTTTATCT